>Ga0265295_1003874_pt1 | contig 20976 bp, 21 predicted proteins | sample Munlansysbiofilm_FD_192503 | JGI IMG/M metagenome (GOLD analysis project Ga0265295, IMG submission 192503) | Leachate microbial communities from a municipal landfill in Southern Ontario, Canada - Methane capture system biofilm | ecosystem: Engineered > Solid waste > Landfill > Unclassified ... | reverse complement strand
ATTTAACCGGAAACTTAAATTTTTCTGCTATTTACTAAGATGTGTTTTCGATGGAGTTTTCAAGCTCGATGTGAGTAAATTAAATTAATCTGAAACTTTCCTCCACGCTCGCATGCTCGCGAAGGGAGTAGATATCGAGCGACATCTGGATAAAAGAAAAAAGTAAAATCGATAGCTTTATTCACAAATCGATAACTTTATTCACAGATCCCCTTGCTGAGCAAAAATTGTGTTGCGGAACAATATTATCAAGAATTTCTATGAATCAACGAACTCACTCATTCCAGGCCCCACTTCTTTCTGAACTCAAGCTTCTGCTGGCTGTTCATCCAGTGGCTGCCGTCACAGTAGGGCTTATTCTCTGACTTTCCGCAGCGGCAGAGGGTTACTCTGTTCCGGGGTTCGTACATGCTGCCGTCTGCAGATTCAATGGGGACACCGCCTCGAACCCAGAGAGGGCCTTCACAACCTTTTTGTTTGTCGTGAACCAGTATAATAGACGGATCAAATTCTTTTTCAAAGGGTTTGCCTGTCTTTTTGTCCCACAGGACCAGCCGCCCCGACGGGCAGATCATGGCTTCCTCTATGGCGGTTTGTCGGGCTTCCGGGTCGTCTGATTTTTGTATGAGATCCCTTATTCCTCCAGAACGCTGGCAGAAACGGGAATGATCGCAGAGCTCGTAGACATCAGTGAGTTTTAGATCAGGACCTTCAAAAGTTTCCGCCTTTTCCAGGTAAGGCGTTCTGCTGGCTGTTTCGCTACCGTCAAAACCGACCTTACGGTGTGCCCCATCACAGAAGGGCTTGTTTTCGGATGAGCCGCAGCGGCATAAGATATAGGCTTCCCGCCGGGGGTATTCCTTTATATCAATTAAATCTCTCGTGTGGCCATCGTCGTCTGTAACAATTACCTGTTCTAAAAGCGGCACTCCACCCGTAACCCGATACGGTCCATCCTTGATTATCTTAATCCTCATTTCTTTCTCATTAGCTGCCATAATCATAATCCCCATTATCTCATATAATGCGGTACTGGATATTTAGTCTGACTGTTCGCATCTTTGATGATTTTTATGTTTTCCCGATTTATACTGTATCCAATAAGAGAGCGTGTTCTAGGATTGGTCAGGTCCTCCAATCAGGCAATAGATGATTACTGCTGTGGACGTATTAGATAGCTATCAGACTACCTGACGGTTTTAAGACATGTCTCATTTCCTTAAGTGCTTTCAAAGTAGGCAGGAATCGAACAAAGGTAAAAGTTGTAACAATCAGAGTTTTGTTACGATGATTTTTCCACATATACACGCTCAAAGACTATTCCGGTCTGGACTTCGATATCTTCGTAATTAAGAGGACAGTCATGCAACTATTTTCTGAGTTTATTGGAAGTCAAAAATAAGGCTTGTAAGTGTAAGGGTTTCAAGGCCGAGGGAGAGGGATCAGAGACAGATGATTACGGATTTTTAAATCTCACTTCTCCACTGGAGATAAAATAAGGTTTATCAAGTCTAAGGGTGCTGGGTAAAACAAAAAATCTTTTAACTTTTTAAAACATATAAAGAAACGTGAACAATGAAAGTGCAGTCATTGACTCTGGTGCAGGAGAAATAGAAGTTACGAGTCATGCTGTAACAACGAGTCATACTGTAACATTATATGGGATACCGGTTGTTTACATTGTTATTGTAGCATTATTTGTATTACTTATTTTATATTTATACTGTAGAATGACAAGAAAAGAAAGACACTGTATGAGTAAATCGAGTTACTTAAAATTGTTTTTTGTTTTATTTATCCCGCTATTTTTTTATAATATGTATAATATGTATAACAGTTCATGGTTTTACAATGTCTATGCCAAATCGTGGTGTAATACTTTCTGGTTTACCCATACTATTTTTATTATTATGAATGCAAGTACTGTATCTATATTGGAATCTATCTTTCCGTATTTATTCATAACTCTGAGCATATTAATAATAAATTGTTATCGTAAACCAGCTTAGAGAGGGTCTTGAAATTAAATTTTTATTGTAAAAACATTTGTTTAGACTGTCATACACGGATATAACGGTAATGATTTCAACGGTGAAAAATGGGAGAGAGGTGTAAAGACCCAGCAGTGCCTTACTAACTCGGAAGGAGTTATTAAATCTTTTTTAAATAACTATCTTAAACTTCCCTCCACTCCCGCATGCTCGCGAAGTGAGCAGATATCGGGCGGTTACTGGCAGACCTGTTACTTCAGTACAGCTGTTTCACCTTACGGTGCCAGAACAGGAGTTATCTATCAATAGGGATATATAAGTATAATCACAGATTATTAAATCACATAAACAGAGGGAATTATTATGGCGAAACCTATTGAGTTCGGGCTTGTCCTTGAAGGAGAGGATGTAAAAGAATTCATGAAAAATGAAAAGAATCCTGTAGTGACCGATGAAATGGTAGAGATGTTCAAAAAAGCTAAAGAGATATATGATAAAAATAGGTTTTGAGTTTGTCTTCTATCATTCTAAATTCCGAACTTACTATCTTTCCTCTTAATAAAGCAATGACTTTTCTTCTTTTAGTTGTGCAAGTCCTGAATTAAGTGATTTTTTGAAAGAAGATGCTTTTAACGATCAGGAAGATTTGATCAGTAAAACGAGTCTATGCTTCTGGAAAGGTGAACTCGCAGGATATATTACTTTAGCAACAGATACAATAGGAACTAAGGAAATATATGTATCAGACGGACTCAAACGTTATAAGTACAGCAAATATCCGGGAATTAAAATTGCAAGATTGGCAGTAGACTCGAGATTTGAAAGAAGAGGAGTAGGCACATACCTGTTATTTGCCGGGATAGGTAAAGCCTTATCAATTTGCGACAGCGTAGGATGCAGATACATTCTTGTAGATTCGAAAAAAGAATCAATCGGCTTCTATGAAAAATATGGATTCAAGCTTGCAGAGAAAAATAAGAAAAAAGATTTCTCTCCTATGTATCTTAACATGCAGCCGATTGTTGCTAAATTAAAGCTTGAGAAATCAAGCTGAGAATAAAGTGAATCCTCGTGATATTTCTGCATACTCAATAAAAAATTGATAAACCGTTGTTTCTTTTTAATATGACATTTTTTGCACCAAAGATCGTTATTGTTTTTCTTATAGCTTTTAGTTTCCAAATTTATTTTTTAATTTATCTTAAAACTTCCCTCCACGCCCGCATGCTCACGAATGCATTTTTAACTTTTCAGAATACAATTTTGTGGTTTAAATCTCCAGTAATTCATCAGGCAAGCTATGAGTATTTAAATAAAGATTCATAAATTAATATTCATAATAATTATCTTATAAGTTTTTACCAGGAACTAATATTCATTGATTCAGGTTATAACAGTTAGAAGCGTCGCAAAATGGGGAGGATGTCAGGCGCTGAACAATAACCGGTTTAATTCTGCGGGTCCGAATCATTCTGAGTTTATCAGGAGCTATGGGAGGAATATGTTCCTGATAATTCATAAAAAGAACCGTCTGTGGGCTGAAACTACTGTATAAAATTGGGATTGGGTTATGAGGAATTTGCATGCCGGGAACTTCTGACCGAGAGGGAATCCGCGAAGCGTGGGACATATACAAGAAGCACACCCTGTCTACCAGCATTATCAATGAGATGGTTATACGGGACAATGAGCTGACGTTCGTAACGCAGGAGCATGGTGAGATACCTGTTACAGAAAATTATGGGTATGGTCTCTATTACCACGATTGCAGGTATTTGAGCGGTTTTCTCATCCGACTCATGGATACGCCTCCAACGCGGGTTCTGTCCAGTGATGAGAAGGGGTTCAGATCGACTCTCATGGTTACCAATCCTGAAATGAAGGATTGCACTGGCACCACAGTCCCTAAAGAAACGCTCCTCGGCACCATTGCCACGGTCATACCAGGCTGCATCCGGCAAAGCCATACTATCCGAAACTTCAACACGTTCCCGGTATCCTTAAACCTGACATTTGAGTTTGATGCAGATTTTGCAGATATGTTTACTATCAGGGGAATATACCCGCCGACTGCTGCGAAAGTGCTACCAGTCCGGTACGATGGTAAAAGTCTTTACTTCTCCTACGAAGGGGAGGATAAGCTTTGTCGCAACACGATTATAACATTTGAGCCATCGCCCACGAGGGTAAAAGAGAAAGTATGCACCTTCGAGCTGAAGATAGCCCCCCATGATTTACAGACTGTAAACGTGGAAATCTCTGTCAAGGAGATCAGGCCCGGGCAGGAACCGGAGCGGCCAGTAAAAAATCCCGACCAACGAATGAACCAGATCATGAGGTCCTACGTCGCAACCCTTGAATGCTGCGACTACATACCAACCAGCAACAATATTTTCAATAGCATCCTGTCTCGTTCGCTGGCTGACCTGAAGATGATGCGCATGAGCCTTAAAGGACATGAGTTCCACTCGGCAGGGGTACCGTGGTACGACGCACTATTCGGGCGGGACAGCATCATTTCGGCACTCCAGATATTGCCTCTCGAGGCTGGGCTGGCAAAAAGCACGCTGCTGGTGAACGCAAAATACCAGAGCAACAGACTGGATGACTGGAGGGACCAGGAACCCGGTAAAATGCTTCACGAACTGAGGTTGGGCGAGCTGGCTAATCTGAACCTGATCCCACAGACACCGTATTACGGCACTGTCGACGCTACTCCTCTGTTCCTGATCCTCCTTATCGAATACGTGAACTGGACCGGGGATATCGAACTGGTCAAGCAGCTGGAAGGCAATGTAGACCAGGCACTGAAATGGATCGATATCTACGCCAACACGGAAGGAAATGGATTTACCTATTATGCAGTGAAATCCCCGCTGGGCATTTACAACCATGGCTGGAAGGACTCACCCGACTCGATTAGCCGTTCAGATGGAACCCTGGCAAAACAACCGATCGCTGTTGCCGAAGTTCAGGGATACGTGTACATGGCAAAAAGAGGGCTTGCACCGCTGCTCAGGCAGCTGGGCCGGAAAAGTGATGCGTCCAGGCTGGAAAAGGAGGCAGGAGAACTGAAAGAGAGATTCAACCGGCATTTCTGGATGAAAGACAGGAAATTTTTCGCCCAGGCACTGGATGCGGAAGGGGTATGTGACGTGATATCGTCTAACCCGGCGCAGTGCCTGTGGACAGGAATCATCGATCAAAAATACGTAAAATACCTGGTCGACAGAATCTTCAGAAACGACATGTTCACAGAATGGGGCATTCGAACGCTGTCCTCAAAAGAACGCCGGTACAATCCACTCGGGTATCACAACGGCACTGTCTGGCCGCATGACAATTCAATTATTACCATGGGCTTGAGAAAATATGGTTTCATCAATGAGATGTCCTTATTGTTCACGGGCATGTACGAGGCTTCCAGGGCTTTCGAGGGTTACCGTCTGCCTGAGTGCTTCGCCGGGCTTGCACGCTCGGAATACGGCATTCCCGTGAAATACCCGGTAGCCTGTAGCCCGCAGGCGTGGGCTTCTGGAACCATACCGTTTATGCTCACAGCCTGCCTGGGCATAGCTCCAGACGCCCTGAATAATCGGCTGATCATCAACAAACCCCATCTGCCTTCGTGGCTTGACAATGTGCAGTTCAACAACGTGAAAGTCGGAAACACACTGACCGATCTGAATTTCAGGAGGATGGAAGAGGATACGCTGGTCAACGTATCCAAGAAGAGCGGGGACATCAATGTGCTCATCGAGTATTAAAGATACCAGGAAATAAATGGAAAAAGTTGAAGGAAACAGGATTAACGATAAAATCAGGAGAGCATTATGGTAAAAATATCAATCTACATCATAAGCACCTGCCCGGTATGCCGGAAAACAAAGGAATTTTTCCGAAAAAGAGGCATACCATTCGATTTTGTAGATTTTGATCTCGCCAGCGAAAGAGAGCAGGACAGGATAGCTGCCGAGATGGTGAATGGCACCTGCGATACAGGCTTCCCGTTCGTCAGGATCGGCGATGTTGTGGTCATCGGGTTCAGTCCAGAGAGGTTTGAACAGCTTTTGAAATCGGAGAATCTTGAACAGGCGGCCAGCCAGGCTTAACGATATGGTCATTATTGCAGGAGACAATGACCTTTTTACAGGGTCATCAAATAGTAAAAAATTGGCCTGTTGCACGTAATAGTTGCAAACTGGGATATATTGACATGACCACATTAAAAAGATGCTAAATGCAACTGCCTCATCACTGAAAATTCAGAAAGAAATAGATGAAGCTATCTGTGGATTTCCAATGGAAGGCCAGGTGAAATTTCAATACGAATAATTATCGATATTTGTCAATTTAATTAACATCAATTATTACCTGGCACTTTTGCTACTTTTTTGACTTTACGCAAAAGATCTTTGCTAGCCATAAGGAAATCCAGGAAACGGATTGAGAAAGGAAACATTGAGAATTGTCGCTTTCTCCTTCCGCAAAAGCATGATAGGGGCACAGGCAATTTTAATCTTGTGTCCTTCGGAACGGCTTGCCTCGCAAATATAAAAAGCCCGCTTCTCATGTTCCACAGAATGCAAAAGGGTGAATCCACCCCCATATTCGCTGTAGGTAACACCGAATAATTTCAACAGTAAAAAAAGAGTTTAGGCGTAAGGATCCCTTAACGCCTTATTAACGCCGAAATTCCTGCGCTCCTCGAGGGTCTTGCGGTTCTTGTCGATCTTTTCCTTCGCAAGCTTCCTGAGGAGATCGAGACCTGGCTTGACATCCTCGATGGGCTTCGTCTCGAACAATCCCTCATCGACTGCTCTAGACCAGACTTCATTACCCTTTCTGGTGCGGATAAAGACCGTAGACCAGCCTTCCGGGCTCCCGACTGAACCTGTCGAGATGTCGCCGAGATTGGATACATAATCGAGGCAGACATGGCATCCTGGCTGCTCATATTTGTGTGTGTCCTTGAGGGGCACGGTGGCAACATTTCCACGGTCGGTGTATACCCAGAACTTGCCCTTCGTGATCTCCATTTTCTTTACAGAGCCGAGGCTCTGAGCCGCATGGTCCTCTACAATGGTCTGCATTGACTTGTATGAGAAATTCTCCATACAGAAGAGACCTATTGCGAGGCCGATCTTCTCCGGGACATCCCGCATATTCATGGGATAGAGTTGAGCCTTCCTGACAGCCTGCATCTGACAGCAAACACCTGTAACACCTACCCTGTCGAGTCCGTAGGACCTGGTTGCTTCCTTAAGCCAGGAGATCTGGGGGCTGATATTGTAAATTGTTCCCCGTGCCTTGAGGATGTCCTCTCGGCTCATAGCAACGAACGGTTTCGGCTCCCATGGTCGGTCTCCTTTGCCTGTCACAATTGCCCCGTCTATTATCCCCTGCTCAAGGGCGTAGACCATAAGGGTTGTGGCAATACCGCCGTCCTGTGACTTCTTAAGAATCTCCCTGTCCGTGCTCCGTGCCGAGACGCAGGCCGTATATTTGCCGAGATATGGATCTTCAATCATCTATCTCACCTCACTTAAGTGCTTCAGCGATCATATCGCTAATGGCCTCGAATTCATCAATCACTTCAAAGTTGAAGAACGACCTCGGGCAGGCACCATAACAGGAGCCGCACTTGATGCAGAGGTCACTCTGGCCCTGCGGCTTCCCTAACTCAATCGTGATTGCACGCACCGGGCAGGATGCAGCACAGGTGCCGCAGCCAATGCAGAGCCCCTGGTTGATCACGTCGTCCATAAGGTCGCAGAAACAAGCACTGGTACCGCGCTTTGCAAGATCCATAAGGGGCTTCAGGTACTTGCCAGCTAGAGCCTTCTGGTCCTCATCGCCTTCAAGGAGCAGGTATGCCATTACAGCAACGTTCCTTATGAGCTCCGGACTCGGGGGACATCCCGGGATGTAGACATCCACGTCTATGAGGTCCCCGATAGGGAGAAAAGACTCGTGCTGGGGCTGGTTATGCTGCCCACCGCGGCTGAACCTTGTTATGTTCCCATAGCATGCGCAGGAACCGAGGGCTACCACAATCTTTGCTTTCTCTCGCGTTTCCCTGATCTCTTCCACAGATTCATGGTCCTGAATGCAGACCGATCCCTCGACGAGCGCCACGTCCATCTCAGGAACATGCCGGACGTCTGCAAGCGTGAGGCTGTAGACGAGGTCGGCGTAGTTGTCCAGTATCTTGATGAATCCCAAGTTGTTATCGGCAGTGGACACGAGGCAGCCTGTACAGCCGCTCAAGTGCACATGCCCGAGCTTGATCTTGTTTGCCACTGGTTTTGCCTCCATTGTAGCTTCCATCTTCTTCTCCGTCGCAACCTGGGTGGGCTTGCCTTCCCCGCCAACGGTCTTCTTGATGGAGTTAAGCATTTCCATAGTTCATCCTGATTTCCTTTATTATCTCGGATACAGCTCCGGGAATGGCTCTCTGTACCTCATCTGTAATCCCGATGTCCATCTCGGGGGCAGAAACGTATTTTTTCTGGCACACAAGGACCCGGATAAGGATATCGTCCTTAATGCACTGGAGAGGCTCGGTCAGGTCCCAGGAGTGTGCATCCAGATAACTGCCTTCCGGGAGTTCGTCAACAGTAAGCCACCTGAGCTCACCTGGCTCTCCCCCGAAGTCCGCTATGTCAACGATGATAAGGGCTTTTGTGGACTCGGGGTTAAGGAGAGTAAAGACGAAATGCGGCCCACCGAGTCCGGCATCAACAACCGTGACATTCTTCGGGAGCTCCATGCCCTTGAGCCTCTCCACTACTGCAGGTCCAAACCCGTCGTCCGCATAAAGAGGATTGCCACAGCCTGCCACCACGATCTCGGAGTACAGCTTATCCATTTCCTTCACTGGATGATCCTCTGAGCTACTATCCTGTTCTTCTCGTCTACCACAATCATGTGGGTTGCACATGATACACACGGGTCATAGGCACGGACAACCATCTCTGCGATCTGCCAGGGAGCACCCTTAAGACCGCGGCTGCAGGTTGGGAAATTCCATGTGGTAGGTACAAGCATTTCATACCAGAGCACACGCCCGTCCTTCACCTTTGCAAGGTGGATATCAGTCCCACGTGGAGCTTCGTTAGCTGCCCAGCCCATAGACCCGTCTCCCTGGGGGATGTGGTCGGCAATAACCTTACCCGAGGTGTCCAGGTCATCAAGGCACTTAAGGATGGTATAGAGGCAGTCCGGGTATTCCATCTGCCTGGCGATGTGCTGGGCGAAGGTGCCCTTCTCGTTAAAGTTCTTGAAGGTAGCAAGCCTTGCCCTCGGACCAACTTCAACCGGCTGACCGTCGTAAGTCGGAACACTGTTGCATGCCTCCATCTGGGGGTTTGCTCTGGTTCCGGCCTTTGTTGTGCCGCCTATGGGATAGTTCGGGTCCTCAAGATCGATTGTCACCTCACCCATATACCATTCCCATGGACGGGTCTCTTTCCACCTGGTGACGTCCCATGTGGGGTTTTCATCAAGGCTGGATGAGCCGTACATAGGAGACGTGGCCATGACACCCTGGTTATGATACCCGAGCGTTTTTGGAATCGGGATATTCTGGCCTCCCACAGTAACGTATTCACGGTTCTGCATGTCCCTGATAACATCGAGCATAAATTCCATCTGCTCGTGGACAAGAACAAGGCCTTCTTTTGCCAGGTCAGCTATTTTCTGCTTTGCCCGCGGACTCACATTCTGGTACATCCCTCCGATTCTGGGGTTAGAGGGGTGGATTGCCTCACCGCCTACGATAGCTGCAATGGTCTGTGCGATTTCACGGATGCGGAAGATTCTTGTCGCAACGCTCCTGAAAGGCTCCTCTTTCGAGAACGGGTTGATCTTCGTCTCCGTCCCGGGGATATAAAAATCAGGGAGTATCAGGATGTTGTGCAGGGCGATGCTGTGCAGGCGGTTTGCGGCATGAAGAATTACCCTCAGAAGTTTTGCATCCTTGGGGATCTCGCAGCCGATAGACGCCTCCATTGCCTCGATGCTCGCCAGACAGTGGGCGACGGGACAGATTCCGCAGACCCGAGAGGCAATCTTCGGGACCTGTTCCATCGTCTTGCCTATGGCGAGCTTCTCAACACCCCTGACAGGGGTGATAGAGAGCCAGTCTCCTCGCTCGACTATACCCTGATCGTTCACCTTCAGGGTAAGCTTGGAGTGCCCTTCATGTCTCGTGGTTGGAGAGATCTCTACAACTTTCGTCAATGGTATTGCCTCGTTTTCGATTAGATGTTCTCGTATCTTCTCCTTTCAGAGAGTCACGATTATAGCGATATAGTATTAAATTCAGGAAATTCGGGTTCAGGTCAGGACCTTCATCTGATAAAGCACTCCATGTGGAATGCATCCCTTCCTTACTATTTCAGTCTCCGTCAAATTACGGAATTTCCGGTAAGGATGTAGGCCTGATATCTTAAAAATATACCAGAAACATGAAGCAAGAATGAGAATTGAAGTTAATCGTCATTCATTGCCTTAAATGTCTCTTCAATAAAATCACTTCAAAAAAATATCTGTTCATATATAAAATCTTCTATATTTAGCCTGGTTATGAAAATTTATGAGAAAATGGGAGATATGAAGCCCTGCTCACATAAATATTTATATAAAAAACAGAAAATAATTTCTGAGCAAAAAGAAAATAATTTCTGAATAAAAGTCAGTTCAGCACAGGACTGCAAACATGTTTTCTGAAGGAGGTAGACTGCCAGTTCAACTTCTAAATACTGTTTTATCGAAAATGATTTAGAAAACTTTAAACCTCATAAAAAACCATATTTAAATAACGTCACAGGCACTGTCCTTGAAAAATGAGAATTGAAAGATGACCTGAGCTGAATTCAGAAATGCATCTGCATTTTACTGGGGCTGAATTCAGGAAAATATGTCTGCATTTTAACTGACGTATGGTCATTGTTGTGGCTATTTTAAATAGATCGTCCAATCTGACGAACTGAATTATCTACATACTGTGCAGGGGATTAGAATCATGCAGGACGCAAAACTGATCAAGGTAATTGCAGAGTATCTCGCTAAATGCGCGGAAATACATGCAAGAGGCGAACCAATACCACCTGAGAGCCTGGAAGGTTTTACGATTGATATTGTAAGCTGCCTGGACGTGGTTGACATAGGTGATATCGGTAAGGAATTGGTCCCACTGAAGAGAGCACGTACAATTATCAAACTTGCAAGGCGTGAATTTGAATGGCAGCTGGACAATATGGAGCACCCGGAAGACTGGGAAACCTGCCTGCGGAATGCAGCATCCGGAAATGTATAAGGCTTTTGAGAAATTGCCTAAACTACCTTAAAGTAAATCAAACTGACAGTGCTACGAATTTAATGTAAGTTCGAATCAATTTTATATATAGAACCGAGTTGGTTCTCAGGGTCTGATTTACTCTGTAAGTTACTTGAGGTTTGCTGATTTTGATATAGCATCATGTTATATAATAATTCATAATCTTCAGCAACTTTATCCCAGGTTCTGATCTTATTGCTTAATGGACCTACCTTTAATTTCTTTTCGTAAATATCCAGAATTAACTGGGCTAATTTTCTAGAATCAGAAGGGCAATCAATTCCATAACACCCAATTTCATTGGTGAATTCATTTAATGCAGTACTATTTGATACAATACAGGGAGTTCCCTGGGATAATGCTTCAGCCACAACAATACCATATGCTTCTGATTCCGATAAAAGTAAAAAAATATCCGAACCTTTTATTTCTTGAATCAGCTCATCTCTTGGAAGGAACGGCTTAAAAATGACATTCTCTGTTAATTTCAATCTATTAGCCATCTTCAGTAACGTTTTTTTCTCAGGTCCTTCTCCAATAATGGTAAGTAAAACTTTTTCAACTCCATAATCATAAATCAAACTATTTAAGCCACTCAAAAGGTAATCAACATTTTTTCTCTTTATAAGGTAGCCTGAGTAAACCAGTCTAATGTTATGAGTCACATTGCAAGGTTTTATTAAATCAATACTATCTACACCATGTGGTATTATTGAAATTTTGTCTGGGCTGACATCAAACATATGAGCAATATTATTAGCTTCAAAATTAGAACACGATGTAATATGAGTTACAGATTTGAAAATGCGAACTCCGATCTGAGTATATATATTCCACAGGTAATTTCCCGCTAAGGTGCTCTTTGCAACGTCTAAATGTGGAGAAAATATGATAGGTAGCCTGTCATTTAAATATTTTATAATGAGTATACACTGGAAAGAAAGTAAACTGTGAACTCCATGTATATGAACAACATCAGGAGCTATTCTATCCTGGTAATTTTTTAAATATGAATGGAGTTCGGGATTAATACCCATTAAATAATTTTTGCAGATGGATGGAATTCTAATTATTTTAAAGTTCTCATAAATCTCTTCATTATCAAGGTTTAATGGATTTGATTGTACAACAATGATTTCATGGCCCATTTTTGACATATTCCTTGCAATCTCTCGGACTGTTTTATTTATACCTCCAGGAGCTGTTGTTTCCATATAATTTATCATAAGAACCTTCATTGATTCTCAGCTCCTATTTTCTCTTGAAATAACTCATCCTTTTTTTTTGAAAACTTGTCCTGCTCTTTTAGAAATTCACAATGCTCTTTTAAGAATAAGTCGTCATACTTTTCAGCAATTGAATTCCAGGAATAGAAACTAGTTACCCTTTCAAAAACGCCTTCTTTCAAATTTTCGTATTTTGCAGAGTCTTTTTCGATTGATGCAATTATATCTAGTATTTCTTCCGGGCTATTATAGTAAAAAACATTATCAAGGCAAACCTCTCTATTATATTTATTATTGTGAGCTATTATAATATTTTTCATAATCATTGCTTCCAGAAGTGAGGGATTAGTCCCTCCTGCTGAATGACCATGAAAGTAAGCAAAACAATTTTGTCTAAGCATATTTAGCAAATCTTTTTTGTAAATTCCACCAGTAAATATAATTCGGTCATGTCCTTTATGTCTATCAATTATGTTTTTTACAAACGATTCATATTTTTTACTTAAGAAATTCCCCGTAATATAGTGACCCTTCTATATAATGCAACATTTATATAATTGAAGTAATTATATTATTTTAATTATGAGTTTGGAAATGTTTACTACTTCTGATGTTGCCACAGCTATCTGTAGTTCCTGTGACAAGAATGAGAAGTTAAAACTTCAAGCGTTGCTGTTAGTTAAAAATGGTTTGAGTCCAGCTAAAGTTGCAGAAGATTTCTCAGTTCATCGTTCAACAGTTCATCGTTGGATGAAAAGAGCTGAAGAAGAAGGTTTGTCCAGCCTTAAATGTAGACCTGGTCGAGGAGTAAAGTCTTTTTTAACTGAAGAGCAACTTTCTGTGTTAAAGAAAGCATTATCAGAGCCAATACCAACAGATGATGGCTTTTCTCGTGGTTGGCAAACTAAGGATGCAATTCAATTTGTCAGAGAGAAATTTGGAATATCTTATTCCAAATCAAGAATGAGACAAATTATTAAAAATTTAGGATTTAGTAGAATTACATGTAGACCTCAATCAAAAAGACGAAATCAGGCATTAACAAACGAATTTATTGCTGAAATCAAAAAAAAGACTCTTAAATCCTGACTATTTATTTGTCACTCAGGATGAGAGTAGTTTTTATTTAGACTCAAACAGATCAAAATGTTGGGCAAAAAAAGGCTCTAAGCCTATTAAATTTATAAGTGGTTCAAAAACAAAGATCAATATTGGAGGATTCTACACTGAAAACAGAGACTTTTATTGGTATGATTTAGGGATTAAAAAGAATACAGACTCTTTCTTAAAATCATTAATAAAGCTTAAAAAAGACATAGGAAGAAAAATATTTCTTCTACTGGACAGAGCAACATGGCATAAATCGAAAAAAGCAAGAGAATTCTTTCAAAATAACAAATATTGGTTGCAAATATTACTTTTCCCTCCAGCTACTCCAGATAGGAACCCAACGGAATATTGTTGGAAAACGACAAGAGAAGAGTTAACGTCAATAAAATCATTCAAGAATCTTAAAGTATTAAAGGAAGAACTAGATGAGTTTTGGGAGAAGCATGTATTCACGCACAAGATGTCGCATTATTTAAAATGGTGACTATAAAAGGCAGCTTAATATAAAATCTATTTATATTGTTTGGTAAAAAAGTAGGTAAAAAACTGGTGTGATTGGATTGACGAAATCAGGAAAGAAGTCAGGGAATAGTTTATTACGCTGGATTTTTGGCATAATATTTGTTATTATAGTTATCTTTGGAGTAAATGCCGGACTGAAAGACGATCAGGCGGCTGAAGAGCCCCTGCAGGGCGCACAGCAAGCAGGAGAGGAAAATCTGGCAGATACTCAGGTTCACGCTGAAGAAACAGAATCAAATCAGGACAGCGGACTTGAAGAAAACAATCTGACAGATAATGGTCCCGTTACCAGGGAAAACCCGGGAATAGGGAATCTGACAGTTCATTTTCTTGACGTCGGTCAGGGAGATTCCATCCTTCTGGAATACAATGGAAAGACTATGCTTGTAGATGCAGGAGAAAGGGATAAAGGAAGAGTTGTTACGGCATACCTTCAGGATCAGGGCATCTCCGGCATTGATTATGTTGTTGCAACTCATCCCCATTCTGACCATATAGGAGGCATGAATGAAGTACTTAACAGTTTCCAGGTTAAGCATTTTGTTGACAGCGGCTTTCCACATACCTCAAAAACTTACGAGAACATGCTGACCACCATTGATGAAAAGGATATTCCCTTTGAAGTAGCAGAGGAAGGTAAAGAGATCGAGTTTGACCCTGCCGTGGATGTTGAAATATTTAACCCTGGGCCGGAATACTCCGATGACCTGAATGAAAACTCAATTGTGCTCAAAGTAAGCTACGGAGAAACTTCATTCCTGCTTATGGGAGACGCAGGGCTTGAAACCGAAGAGAAACTCATGGGTGCAGGCTACGACCTTGATTCTGATATTCTTAAAGTAGGACACCATGCCAGCCGGTCAGGGAGCGGAAAAGCCTTTATTTCTTCCGTAAGCCCGGAAATCAGCATAATCGAAGTAGGGGCAGGCAATGATTACGGACACCCCCATGAAGAAGTCCTTGAAAGGCTGCAGAAAGCTTCCAGGGTCTACAGGACAGACCTTGACGGCACAATTGCAGTTACAACAGACGGGCCAACCTGTACAGTAATTACTCAGAAAACCGGGTCTGGAGAAGTGGTCACAGGAACAGGAACTTCAGAAAATGGGGCTGACAGCCCTTCAATTCCGATAATAACCAGAGAAACAGAATCAGAAGAAGTTAAGTCCGAAGAGGCTGGTGAGCCCGGAACAGGGACAATCTCCAGCTCTGCAGACCATGCAGTCTATGTCAATAACCTGAACCTGAAGGACGAATGGGTAGAGATTAAAAATAGAGGTTCTTCACCTGTTTTATTGGAAGGATGGAAAATCGAAGATGAAGGTAGTAAACACACCTATACTTTTTCTTCTTATACTTTTTCTTCTTATACACTGGACTCTCAGGCTACTGTAACTCTGTATACAGGAATGGGCACGGATACATCGAGCGAATTATACTGGGGGTCGGAAAGTCCTGTCTGGAACAATGACGGAGATACAGCATATCTTTATGACAACATCGGGAATTTGATAGCTGAACTGGAGAGATGATAATGGAAACTTTCAAGGTTACTCTCGACAGAATAGAGGGCTGCACCGCAGTATTGCTTTTAAGGGGTGACGAATCAATAAAAATTGACGTCCCTCTTTTTCTACTGCCCCAGGAAAGCAAAGAAGGGGATATTCTGAACATCAGCATTGAGAGAGACGTTCAGGAAACGGAAGCAGCTAAAGAAAGAGTATCAGCTTTACTTGAAAAGCTCAAAAACAAAAATAAGGGGGCTGAATAATACTATCTCTCTTCCTCCGAATGAAAAAGAGTTCTCAAAGTGCTTGATGTCGCCACGCCGAAAAATTATGAAAGGTATTGCAATACTTACAGGGGAGCTTTCGTGCCTTTTTTACTGACCGCTTTTTACTGATTATTCAGGAAAAATGATGGCACATACAGGGCGGGTAAAAGGTCTGGAAAATCTCTTTTTAATCGGAAAATGGTTGCAGCCTCCTGGAAAGCTACCTGTAGCATTCATTACAGGAAAAGATATAATTATGCGGATTTGTAAGCAGGAAAAAAGTCTTTTTTAAGCTGCTAAAAAGCTTGGAAAAAACGGGTCTTGCTTCATTTTCAGAGAATTATCGTACCTTACCGCTTGATGATGAAATCAAAAAGAAGTTAAAAGAGGATTACGAATCTATTCGAAAACTTTTTGTCTTTTTCTGCTATCCTTTTTGTATCTTTGCAGTTTCTCCAAACGCACAATAACAAAGTTTTAATCAAATACAGTACTCTTATTTTTACAAATTTTTGAAAATTCAGAGAGGGAAATCCATGAAAATAGTCGGTATATCATCAAGCCCGAGAGGTAAGAACAGTAATACATTAAAGCTGCTGGATGCAGTCCTTGAAGGAGCAAAAGAAGCAGGAGCCGAAGTTGAGTCTATTGATGTTGCAAAGCTGAATATAAAATATTGCATAGCCTGTGATAAGTGTCATAAAACAGGCGAATGCTCTATAAAAGACGACTTCCCAGCTTTACTGACAAAGTTACTGCAGGCAGACGGCGTAATATGGAGCAGCCCCAACTATATAACAAACGTGACCGCCCAGCTCAAAACAGTCTTTGACAGATGTCCTCTTGTTATCCATGAACAGCTCTTTGAGGGAAAATACGGCATGTCCTTAACAACTGCAGGCGGAAATGAAATTGATTTTATCCTCGATATTATGAACAATTTCACAATACAGTGCGGAGGCAGTTCCATCGGAGGAGTGGGCTGTTCAATGTCCCAGGGTCCTGGAGCGGTTGAAGCAGCAATTGAAAAGTCGCGTGAAATGGGCAAAGACCTCGTTGAAGCAATAAAAGAGAAAAAGAAATACCCAGAGCAGGAAGCAAGGCAAAAGGCATGGAAAGAAGGGTTTAAGTATTCTATACTTGCCAATAAAGACCACTGGACTCATAATTGCGATTACTGGATGGAAAAGGGCTGGATTAAAGAGTTAACCAGAAATAAGCAATGAAAACAATCATTATACTAAAAAAATCATTATGCTAAAAAAATCATTATGCGGGAAATAAAACTGAAAACAATATTTTCAAAGCAAATCAGGGGAAAGTGATGCAATGGGGAATGCTGCAAAGTTAAGTGTTTGTGAGCTGGGAAAAAAACTCGCCGAAGCCGGCAGGCTGCAACTTCGCCCTCTGTGTGTATATGCCACGGATGAAGTGCCGAAGGGTGCGGTTCCGTCGTATACTGTAGACCGCTGTGTGGCAAAGGCGGTTTACATTTCCGCCTTCTTTAATGAGACGCCTTCTCTCTACGTTGAAGCCGGACACGAACAGTGCTGCGCCGGCGGACTGGTATGGATGGGGCTTGCTGAACCACACCCGAAGCTAAAATACTTCGTAACTGTTGGGACTCCGGACTTCCATGGCGGAGCAGCTGAACACTTAAAAGCAACCCCGGAATTGTTCGATGAGCAGAAAGAACGGGCAGGGAAAATCACTCCTTACGGTAAATACACAATCATTGCACCGTGTACTGATGATGTTCCACCTGAAGCTGTTAGAGCGTTTATCCTGTTTGCAGGCTGTGAACAGATAAGAAACCTCTGCGGGCTTGCCCAATTTAACAACTCAGACCCTTTTTTCAGGACAGTAATACCCGGAGGGCCTATCTGCACCACAATGGTTGCTTTTCCGGCAGGCATGGCAGAAAATGCTCCAGAAGACTCGGCTTTTGTGGGACCTGTAGATCCGACAGGAAATCCCTGGCTACCTCCTGAGCTGATGATTATGGGCATACCTGCAGGACTTGCACAGCAAATGGCATCCAGCCTTGAAGAATCTTTTATATGTAAAAGGAGCAGAATAGCTTATCCTGAGAACCGTGTAAGTATAAAACCATACATTGAAGGCGTAAAGAAGTAAGAATGAAAATAGAGATTAAAAAGATAGGGGATGCGTAGATAAAAAAGTGTCCGGATAAAAGCCTGTCTTAAGTAAAACCTGTCCTGAAAAAGCCTTTTCGAATATATGGGACAGGAATTTATTTAATTAAAGAGCCGGTCCTCAGAAGGTAAGGAATCTAATCGCTGGTGTCAGGAGTTAAAAACACTTCTCATGCGACTATTTTCTATCTGCCTTACCTATCTCATAATTATCATCAACCCATTTTATCCATTCTGGTGGTTTTTTGTCTTCAAAAATAAGCCGTGAAAACTTTATCCGGTCTATTGCAGACCTTATTAGAAAAGCAGAAATTGAACTTCCCGATGACGTCGTGAATGCGCTCAGGAAAGCTGAATCCATAGAAGAAAATCAGGTTGCAAAATCCCAGCTCCAGGCAATCCTTAAAAACATTGAGATTGCTAAAAACCACGGGGTCCCGATGTGCCAGGATACGGGCATCATGATCTTTTTTGCCGAGCTCGGGACTGAGTTTCAGCCAGGTTTTGACCTTGAAGCCGCGGTAAGAGATGCAGTTGCCCTCGCAACCAGGGAAATTCCTCTCCGCCCCAATGCTGTGGACCCATTGAACAGAAATAACAGCGGAAATAATACAGGCTCAGGAATCCCGGATATTCACTGGAAACTCGTGCCCGGAAAGCAACTGAAGATCACGGTCTCCCCAAAAGGTGCGGGCTCGGAAAATATGAGTGCACTCAGGATGTTTAACCCTACAGAAGCAGGCAGTATCAAGAATTTCGTGCTTGAAACCGTGATTAATGCAGGCGGGATGCCCTGCCCTCCTCTGACCCTGGGGATAGGGATAGGAGGCTCTTTTGACAAAGCAGCCAGGCTTGCAAAAGAAGCTCTTCTTGAGCCTCTGGATGCACCCATGAACGAGCTTGAACAAGAGGTCCTTGAAGCGGTAAACGCTCTTGGAATCGGCTGTATGGGGCTTGGAGGCAGCACAACCGCTCTTGCAGTACACATAAAAACAGCACACTGCCATACAGCGTCCCTTCCTGTTGCCATAAACATCCAGTGCTGGGCGAACAGGCATGCTTCAATAGTATTCGGGGAGGAAGAATAATGGAATATCACCTGCAAACTCCACTTAAGTTTGAAGACATTGAGAAACTCAACGCCGGAGACATTGTTTATATCTCAGGGGAAATCCTGACCGCCAGAGATGAAGCCCATGCCAGGATACTCGAAATGGAAGAAAAAGGAGAAGAGCTCCCATTTTCACTCGAAGGAGCAGTAATCTATCATTGCGGCCCTCTCATGCAGCAGACTGAATCCGGCTGGAAAGTAATATCAGCAGGACCAACGACCAGCGGCAGGATGTCAAAAATGACCCCGCCTCTCCTGAAAACCCACAAAGTCCGTGCGATTATCGGAAAAGGCGGGATGAAAAACGTTGCAGATTCACTTAAAAGCTGCTGCGTCTACATCGCATACACCGGAGGATGTGCAGCCCTTGCAGCAGAGCTGATAAAAGATGTAAAAACCGTCCACTGGCCTGACCTTGGCATGCCTGAAGCCGTCTGGGTTCTCAGGGTTGAAAAATTCGGGCCTCTTATTGTAGGAATTGATGCAAAAGGGAAAGACATTTTTTCAGAGGTAAGAGAAAAAGCAGAGAAAGTCCTTGAAGAGCTGCAAAAATAAGATCTGCTTTCAGCCGGTTCAGTCTAATCGGGTTGGTTTTATAGGAAGAAGCGTAAAACCTCGAAGTCTTTAGCTTCGTGAGATATAAGCGTCAACTTCCAAACTGTTACCCGTTATAGATTCTGTAAGTTATTAAGTATCTTCAAAATGTTTTTAATATAGATTTTGCTGTCACCACAACCTCACAGTTCCTAAGAACGTTGCCGAATTTCAAAGCGAAAACCAAGCGAGGTAACGTTTGAACATCGGGGAGTTGGATAACAGGGCAAGAATCATCCTGAAGGGATCGGGATTAAGCCGCGGAAAGACGGTAGCTATAAGCATCTCAAGTACAACCTCACGCTCATATCTATTTCACCTTCGGAACGAGGGGCTAGAGCCTGCACGACTTGCCTCCAATGGGAGAAAGGATGACTCAGGAAGCCACTCAGTCTTTAGCTGAGTGGTAGTTCACTTCTCAATAAATGTTCTAAAGCTGTGCTCCTTTGGAGGTCCTGCGTTATTTATCTTCCTGTTCAAAATTTGTCCTGTGGTCTGGAAGACGTGAATTACCTGATGCACCGGAAACCAGAGGTTTTGCCTGCGTTCGGAAGTATTCAAAGGTTTCCCGACCCCAGTTTACGGATTTTTCTCCGAAACTTACTATAGTATTATCCTCGCCTTCGTCACATTTGCCAGAAGAAAAGCAGGCGAAAACCATGGTATCAGTTACTGCCAGTGAAGGAGGAGTGAGGTCCCCATTCAGCACGTATATTTCAAAGTTTTCAAGAAGAAGCAGAGCACCCAGTTCTTCTTTAAATTCTTCTGTAAACTTTTCAAATATAGATTGAGTAAAAATTACAGATACTTTCAGCCCTTTCTTTGCATTTTCTGCACAAATGTTCGGATAGTGCAGATTACGGTTTGAAATAATCAGAAAAACCTGTTTCGAACTGCAAAAAGCCCCGGTCATTTCCCTATACGCTGAAAAATCATCTTCTTCCTGGCAGTTTTCGGGTATTAATTCCATAAGTTCTTCCATCAGCTTGAAAAAAACGGATGGAGCCCCTCCTGGCTTAACACCTGACCAGTAATCGTAATTATCCTCAAGCAGCCTGAAAGCCTTTACAAGTGATTCCATTCTTCGGACAATTATTTTCCCCATAAGAGAAAGGCTGTATACTCTGTCCGCCTGAACAACAAGTCCGT
>Ga0265295_1003873_pt1 | contig 20984 bp, 17 predicted proteins | sample Munlansysbiofilm_FD_192503 | JGI IMG/M metagenome (GOLD analysis project Ga0265295, IMG submission 192503) | Leachate microbial communities from a municipal landfill in Southern Ontario, Canada - Methane capture system biofilm | ecosystem: Engineered > Solid waste > Landfill > Unclassified ... | reverse complement strand
TGTATTGACATGTGTCACTCTTTATTTGAAAAAAACGGTTTGGATTAGATGCCAACCTGCATAATTAGTTCATGGTTTCTCGTGATTGAAGATGATTCGCTCTTGGGCCAGGAGTTTCAGGATATATGGAATCAAGCTTGTAAATAGTTTTTTTATGGATATTGCAGGCTATATTGAAAATTTGGATGGCTAAATGAAAGCAGCAAAGGACTGGACAAAGGTTTCGCACCCAACTGAAAAAATAGAAAGGATGGAGGCTTTCTTTTCCGGTTATGGATTTGCGCCTCACAGACACGATACATACGCCCTTGGCATTACCCTTAATGGTGTACATAACTTTAACTATCAGAAGTCCATGCGACATAGTATGCCGGGCAATGCAATTGTGATACATCCAGATGAGCCCCATGATGGAGAAGCAGGAACTGAAGCGGGCTTTCATTATAAAATTCTCTACATTCAGCCTGAGATAATCCAGCAAGTACTCGGGGGTAAGCCTTTGCCATTTATTTCCGGGGGGATTTCAACAGACCAGCGCGTTATCTCTGCTATTGCCAGGATGCTTTCCAATCTTGATTTTCAGTTAGATAGTCTGGAAGAAGATGATGGCATATATGATATCGCGCAGGCTCTTAATGATGTATCGTGTAAAAAGAAACAGCGCAAAAAATTAAATTATAAAGCTGCCGATTTGGCCAGACAGTTCATGCTTGATACCCTCAATGAGGCCGTTACCATGGATCGCCTTGAACAAGTCTCCGGCGCTGATCGCTGGAGCTTGTCGAGAGATTTTCGTGCTTTGTTCGGAACAAGTCCTTATCGGTATTTGAACATGCGCCGTCTTGATAAGGCCAAAAGTATGATCATTACCGGGATGGCGTTGGTTGATGTCGCTGCAGCTTGTGGCTTCACAGATCAAAGTCATATGACACACCATTTTTCCAAGGTTTATGGATTGCCTCCTGGTCGATGGGCTACTCTCATGCTTCGCAATTAGCTTCAAGTTTGCACGATCATACAAGACGCTTTGGTTTTTTTATCATTAGAATGACTCTGGATTCTAAAAAAATACCGAGTGTTTGTTTTGCACATTTCGATTTGTTTTTTGGGGTCAGGATGGGATCTTTTTGTCCATGTAAAGGGGTAAAGATCTCCTGCTTCTGTCAAGTTAGTTGGAACATAAATCATGCCGTCTTTTCGCAGGGTGCTCCCATCCGCTATTGCCATTATTCCAGTGAGTATGCTTTTTGGTATTCTGACGTATCGGGCAGACTGGAGTTATCTTGAAATTCTGGTCGCCGGGTTTCTTGGTTTTACGGGTAGTGGCCAGTTTGCCTTGTTGCCGCTGGCAGAGGCTAATGCCGGCTTCCTGACAATGCTGGTTATTTGCGCATCTATTAACAGTCGATACTTTCCAATTGCATTCACCACAACTAAAAGGTTGCCAAAGACATTTTTTGCCAGAATGTTTGTTGCTCACATACTTGGTGATGAGGCTTACGCCACGGAAAAAAATAGCGATACGGTTAAAGAGACAGTCTGCATTCGATTGACTATTTTCGTATTCTGGGTGGTTTCTGGCGTAATAGGAGCCATGATTGCGAAGGCCATTCCCAATGCTTGGCTAAGCACAGATATCCACTTGGGGTTCCCGGCCAGCGTTGTGTTGGTTCACCTGTCTGTCTCACAGATAAAGATGCGGGTATCTGGTATTTTTCATATGCAGTTGGTGATGGTAATTGCTTGCCTGTTATCGGGCACTGCCTTCTACTTGTTGTTAGGATCAACTTATTTTTGGATGCCGGGCATAATCATTGTGGCTCTTATTTTGGATAAATGGAAAAAGTATGAATGAGGGCATAATCACGGCCATCTGGGCACTTTTTTTTACGAGTTTGCTCGTCCGGGTGTTACCGGTGCTCTTCGACTTTCAATTTCCTGAGAAGCTAATAAAGTGGATGGAGAGGATTCTACCCTTAGCCGTTTTTCTAAATTTTATCGTATATATTTTTTTGCAGGAAATGCAGGTTTCAATGATTCCTGCAATGGTATCTCTAGGCATTACAGCTATTCTGGCCTGTTTAAATCGCGGCGGGCTATTTACGGGTGTATTGGGCGGTTGTGTATCGTATTACTTATTGAGCGCTGTTTTGGCCTGATGCAAAGGGTGGCTGGCAGGATTTTTCTACTTAATGATTAGTTATTTGCACTGTTTGGCGCCGAGGTGGTATACATTCCCATGCGGAATACATATTCTCGTAAATCAACTGGGCGATAAGGCCGCCAGTGAGTCGATGATGGGAGCGCCCAGTAATGGGGAAATCAGGCAGCCCTGTTCATTACGATGAAGCGACTCTGTGCCTGTCGTGGCAGGAAGGTCTTTTGCAGTCTCGTTACTACCGGAGCTAGGGTTGTTACTACCGGAGCTGGGGTTGTTATTACCGGAGCTAGTCACAGAGACAAACACCTGTTCTGGTGAAACCGGGGCAGAACCAGACAGGTAATATACCTTGCCACGGGATCTGCCTTGAGATTGCAATATGCCTTCTCGTTCGAGTTTGGCCAGCATGAGACTTACATCATGAGGATGCTCTGTGCATATCTCTGTAATGCGACTGTGGCTAACAACACCCTCAATCATTGCTGTGGAGAGAATGCTTCGACCCAAGGCGTCCAGGCGGTCAAAGTTGGTACCAAACAAGCCTCTTAATGTATTCAGTACAGATTCGGGTAGTAAATCGAGCATGTGTAATTCCAGCAAGGTCTGCTCGGGTAAGTCTTTCTCTCGCAATAATGGTTGACGCCAATGTTGGCTCTGCCAGCCACTGAAAATCTTGGGTATCCCTGAACCCCCCACGCTCGCCCAAACCTATTAGCAGGAACATTTGGTGCAAAGCGTGGTTGCGGCAGTGTGGACGGACAAAATAGTTGGGAACTAACTCTCTTCTCCCATTTTAAAATTATTATAAGACTAGCCCTATTTATACTCTTTAATCAATCAATTCCACATCAGGCAAATTAGCTAGCACCTGATTGTTAATGGCCAATTAAACTGACCCAGTTTTGGCCAACAATTTTGACCCACCCCCGGTGGCTTTGTAGCCATGAAACATGTAGCGTTCCTGCTTATATAAAAAAAGCCATGGAGCGCATCAGTGAAGGAGTGGGTTGTGATTCACAAAATAAAAGGTCTGTACGACCACGGCAACGGAATGTCTATCCGGGCCATTAGCCAAGCGCTCAACATCTCGCGTAATACGGTGCGCAAATACTTGCAGATGCCGGAAACGCAGATCAGCCATTACCAGAATGACCGGCCCCACCGGTAAGGGCACCACCGGCAAACCCCTTAAGGCCGGATGAACCGTTTGAGGTTGGGGCCGGCTTGGCTGACGGATTGTCCTGGTTGGAAATCAGGTCCTGTGCAGATTGCATTAATTGCTGTAAAACGTTTTGTATCGACATATGCCACTCTTGGTTAAAAACAGTCAGGGTTAGATGCAAAGCAGGGCAATTGGTTCATGAAAAACACCGTGATCGCCTAAAGCATGAGCCTGCTAGCTAGCCCATCCAGTCGCTGCTTGGTCTTTTCCCAATGAGGCATCACCTGACTTAAAAGTCGATAGAACTGTTCACTATGATTATGCTCAGCAATATGACACAGTTCATGTAGGATAACGTAATCAATGCAGTCGCGAGAAGCCTTTACCAAATGAGGGTTTAACGTAATACGACCACTAGGGGAACAGCTGCCCCATTGTGTTTGCATGGTTAAAATACGAATTGGAGGTCGTTTTTGCACCCACAGGGCCTGTTCTAGTAGCACATCTAACCTTCTGGCAAATACTTCTCTGGCTCGTAGTTTATACCAGTTTGTTAGCAGGCCTTTTACCTTGGCGGCATCCCTTGATCGCACTGAGACCTCTAATTTGCCTCGCAGCAGCTTAACGCCTTGAGCTTGACTCGGCTCTACATCTACTTTCAGCAGGTATTGCTTACCTAAGTAGTAATGGCTTTCACCACTGACGTAATGGCGTACAGTGACATGTTCAAGTTGTTGACGAAACTCTCGCAGCTGCTCATAAATCCAGCGGCCGCGTTGTTTGACAGCAAGTAAAATAGCCTCACAAGTAGCTTCTTTAGGAGCAGATACCACTACTCGACAATCAGGATGTACCTTGATTAATACCCTACCGGTTGCCAGGGGGCGCTGCACACGTTTAAAGGTAATGCACTCATCACCGTAATAAAAGCTCATTAGTTGATAATCGGATCTACTCAAAGCATTCATAGCGTTACACCGCTATCAAGCCAACACGAGTGATTTGCACTACCATTTCTACTATTTTTTTGGCTTGATCCATACCGCCACCCAAGGCCTTGCACTCTTTGAACATCCGTGGCAACAGTTTTTTGCGGATGTCAGCCTCGATATTCTGTGGGTTGATCGAATTTTCAGTTACTGCCATATCAACTACTTGATCCACTTCAAATGCTAACTTGATCCATTTTTCCTGTGCGGCTTGGTCAAAACCAGAAAATGCCTCGGGCAACAATTTTTTAAATACCCCAAAGTATGCTTGGGCATGCTGATTACCAGCAAAAGCATTTGGAATATCCTCTAGACGGCGCGCTTGAACTTGTTCTTCAAATGAATGAAACAGCAGATACTGTTTCAGCGGATGATCGAATAATTGTTCTGCTTCTTCAATAGCCTGACGCAGTAGTTTAGAGAATGCTTCTTGCGCATAGGGATCATCACGCAACTTTTGCTCAATCATACGGGTGACGCGCGTTTTGATGATATCGGTTTCGTTACGGGTTTTCTCTTCGCTCCAGTTCTCTGGCTGTTGCGGCACACCCATTTTACCGACGTTATACACACCCTCAGGTTCTTTTACCTCAATACCGACTATATGTTTATCGAGTAGTTTTTTAACCTGCTCGGTATATTGGTCATAATCAACCCTTTCACTCGCATCCTGCTGCACTATTTGGCGCAAGCTAGACAGCTGTTTAACGGTATCTTTGTAATGAAGGCGATCCTGATCAGTGAAGCTCTTATCTTCAAAGAAGGTGGCTGATTGCAGAGCCACTTTAAGGCAGCTGGCAAATTCAGTTAAAGCCTCGTAGAAGTCTTCACGCACCTTTAAATTTACATCCACCAACTCACCATTTCGATCTTCTATCTTGGGCACTAATACTTGACGTAATTGTTCAATATCATTTTTGTTTTTTACGCCTGCGAAAATCGCCCATAATTGCTTATACAACTGCGGCAAACGCTTATACTCAGTACTCATTTGGTTGTACATACCAGCAATGTCATTAATGTCGTAACCGCCCTGAGTACGAGAAGCCAAGTCTTGGTATTCTCTAATAGTGGTATCCAATTCTGCCAAGATGCCACGATAATCAATTAATAAGCCAAATTTTTTCTGCGGGTGCAGTCGGTTTACCCGTGCAATCGCCTGGATCAAGTTATGCCCTTTCAGGGGCTTATCAATATACAAAACCGTATTCTTAGGCTCATCAAATCCTGTCAAAAGTTTATCCACTACAATCAGAAGCTTGAGGGAGTCATCGCTAGCAAAGCGCTCAATTAAGTGCTTGGTATACGTCTGCTCATCCTGATTACCAACATTGTCTTTCCACCACTGAGTCACTTCTGGCGTAGTGGATTCATCCACATCGGTATTGCCTTCACGGCTATCTGGTGGACTCATCACCACAGCCGACTCAAACAAACACGCCTCATCCAGATATTTTTTATATTTAATTGCTGAGGCTTTGCTATCACAAGCTAATTGACCTTTCAGGCCCTCATCAATATTTTTAATGAAATGGTTAGCGATATCCAGAGCAATCAAACGAATACGGTCATCAACCGCATACACCTGACCCTTCCTGGCGAATTTGCGTTTTAAATCAGTTTTTTGCTCGTCGGATAGCCCTTCAGTGATGCGTGAAAACCAACTGTCAATCGCACGCTCATTAACATCCAAGTCAGGAATCCGCTCCTCGTATAACAACGGCGTAACAGCCTGATCTTCCACAGCGCGTTGCATAGTATAAGCATGCACAATCGGACCAAATTTACTTGTGGTCTTGTCATTTTTTAGTAGCGGTGTACCGGTAAAAGCCACAAAAGCGGCATTAGGCAATGCCTGCCTCATACGAATATGATTTTCACCGCCTTGGCTGCGGTGGCCTTCGTCAATGAGCACAATAATATCGGCGCTGGTATTTACACATGTTGGCAGCTTGGTAGCTGTGTTGAACTTCTGAATCAGAGAGAAAATAATCCGCTCATTACCTTTACCAATCTGTTCAGCCAGGCGTGTGCCAGAGGTTGCCATGGCTGCCTCCTTGTCTTTTTTGCCAGCTAACTCACCACCCGAAGTAAAGGTATTACTCAACTGATTTTCCAAATCTATGCGGTCAGTCACCACCACAATGCGGCACTGCTTGAGACTCTCATGCAAAATCAGGGCTTTACTTAAAAACAGCATAGTGAACGATTTGCCCGAGCCTGTAGTGTGCCAAATTACCCCGCCTTCACGCCCACCTTGAGGGTTTTTAGTGTTGATTCGCTCTATCAGTCGCTTAATTCCAAACACTTGCTGATAGCGAGCAACAATCTTACCTACCTTGTTATCAAACAAGGTGAAAAAACGCATCATTTCCAATAGCCGGGCAGGGCTTAACAGACTAATTAACAGCTGATCTTGACCCGTAACTGCTAACGCACCTGCCGTTATTAAACTGTGATACCACTCCCTATCTAGGGCTGGGCGATGGTTAAATATACGTGCTAGTTGTTCGTCATTGAGCGGCTTGTTTTTAATGGCGTACATTTCAGCATTAGATATGTCCTCTTCACGCCAAGTGGCCCAAAACTTCGCTGGCGTGCCACAGGTAGCATAACGCCCTTCGTTGCCGTTGATAGACAGCAATAACTGGCTATAGGCAAATAGTAGTGGTATCTCATCAGGCCGCTGATTACGCAAGCTTTGTGAAATACCCTCATCAATGGTTGGGCCCTTTTTCGCATTACCATCTGGGCGTTTAGCCTCAATGACTGCTAGGGGTATACCATTCACAAAACAAACGATATCAGGCCGCCGACTTTCCACACCACCAGAGCGAGTTACGGTAAATTCCTCAGTAAATACAAAACTATTATTGAGCGGATTCTGCCAATCAATCAGCGCAATCGTTGGGTTGGCTCTTTTACCATCGATAAAATCCGTCACAGAAATGCCATACAACATGTGGTTATACAGCTTTTCATTGGCAGTTAATAGACCCTCGTTGAGCGCAGGACTACACACCTCAGCGATCAGATTATCGATGGATTTTTCAGACAGCGGGTACTCTTTACCGGCAAATGTAAAGGTGCGCTTTTGCAGTTCCTGACGTAGAACATGGTGCAATACCACTGCATCCGTTTTACCATCACGGGCGGCTAGCGCTTGCTCTGGTGTTAAAAATGACCATCCCAAGTTAATTAATAATGTCAGTGCTGGTAACTTGGCGCTGTATTCTTCCTGGAATTTGGGTGTGTAGTGTTCAGTCATCAACGCAGATTCCTTGTTGTTTCAACCAACTCAAACCTTTGGCGGTCACTTGGTAGGCCTGCTCTGGGTGATTAATCACTTCAGGGTGAGTGTAAGCAATCAATTTTTCTTTTTCTCGCAAAGGGTTAAGGTGTGCGCTTTTTAATGTCTTAACCTGCCGACCATCCAGCAAGGCAGCAAGCTGCTCAGCACTATGGGGACGCAGCGCACATAGCCAGACAATCAGTGGCCACATCTTGTTTTTACGCGCTTTGGGTGTAAGTACATCAAGTTTTTTTTGCAAACCAACTGGCAGGTCACCCGTATTTGCCGATAGGTCACCCGTATTTGCCGATAGGTCACCCGTATTTGCCGATAGGTCACCCGTATTTGAGTTATTGTCAGCAAATAATGCCAGCTCATTTTTGGCCAAATCCTTATCTATTAGACGATAATAGGTTGCTGAGCCCGCACCACCTTGCTCCAGTAAACGATAATTATGATGCAAACGTTTAAGTACCTGGCTGGCTGATAGTGTATCTAACGCTGTAATTGCACGTAAACCGGCATTATCAACCGCGCCTGTTTCCTTAGCTAAAATCAAGGCTCGTGCCTCATTATCTGATAACTGTAAATGAGCAAACTGCTTAAGCCATTGCAACTGTTCTTCCCCCAGTAATTGATGTAAAAGATAAGTCGCTTGAAACTCGTTAGCCAGCACATTACTGGAAAAAAAAGGTGCAGTAAGGCCTGTATTTTCTAATAAGCGCCGCATAGTGCGAATGCCAGAGCCTTTGGTTTCAGCAAAGTTCAGATCATATAAAACCGCAGCCAGAATTGGATTGCGCAATTTTGAACCCATTTCACCTAACATGGCTTCCGGTTTTAGTGAATAACCTGCATTCCGGATTTCAATTCGGTTGCTGTAACGTACAACTATAATGGGCTGATTCACTTGATAGTCACGGTGCATAACCGCATTAACTACTGCCTCACGAATTACTTTATAAGGTAATAAAGGCTCATCAGTTCGTTGCAGCTCCCCTTCCTTCAAACGGAAGTGTTTGGGCAAGTCATCAACAATGGCACTTTCTAATTTTGGAATCAGCCGCAGCAAAGGTTCACGCAAATCTAACGTTGTAATAAAGCGCTGATCTGGGTCTTCTACCCATTGACTGCCAGCAATACGAACGTAATCCACCCGCATCGCAGGTAGTAATCTGCGTAATGACAAAGGCTTTCCTAACAACAACAACCCAGCTACGTTAGGCACCCAGTCATTTTCTTGTTTTTTAATCAGATTCAATGCTCGCAACATATCAATATCACTAGCATTCAACTCTTCAGCATTGGGGCGAATTCTGGCACGTAAAGTTCGATATAACTCAATCGCTGCAGGGTCTAGATCGTCCCACTCTGCATCAGCCATCACAACTTGCTCAAAGCCCATGCCACTTTTTGCCAGTAGTAGGGGTTCCATATCAGTCTGAGTACATTCGTAATCACCATTTAAGCCCCGCCGCCAAACACCTGTTTTACGTTTATTTTTGCTGTCAAATTTCCCTTTAAACGTACAAGGCTTGGCTATCGGATCTAGTTCAGGAGCAAACACCACAATAACAGTGTGACTTTCAAGAGATACGGCTTGAGCCTCTATTGGCACAACTTGCTCAAATTGATCACGACAATTGGCCTGTAAAGCTCCTAGCAGTTGATCGGTGTTATTAACCCCAGACACATAAAATTGTTCATGCTGTTGATCAGGCTCACTAATACCCAGTAATATATAACCACCACCCAACCCCGGTTCATTAGCAAACGCACACACACTTTGCATAACCGAGCTACCAATCTCGCTACCACGCTTAGCTTCAATACGCTGGCATTCGTCTAGCTGGCGTAATTGTTCTAACAATGTTTCTGCGGAAAATTCATTCAACATAGGCGGTTCTTTGATTACAGATGATTAACGGTTGGGCGCTGTATTCTTTCTGAAGTTTGGGAGCATTCATAGGCCACACCGAAGAGAATGATGCACTGCGAGACTCTGGCTTGTTTTGCGGAGTTTTTATTTTCACAGTCATGGGGAAAGGGAAATCAACACCCAGCAAAAGAGCTTCACCTTGTCCTAGCACAGGTAAAAAAGAAGCTGACCGTTGATCAATTGAACCTACTGCTTTTTTTACCACCTCTTGGTCTTTTTCATTAGTTAGTCGATGCACAATCAATGTCCCTATCTGGCTTAGAACATCCTCAGGCACGTCACGTGGACGTTGAGTCGCTATAACAACATTTAAGCCGTATTTACGCCCTTCTTTTGCGATATTTCCAAAGGAGTCGAGGGCAAAGCTTGATGTTTCGTCACCAATTTTCTTATTTAAGAACTGGTGTGCCTCATCAATAAAAACTAATAATGGCTTATCGTAGTTAATATCACCCTCACGTGCACAAGAAAGCAATTTTCTACCAATAGCATTGACTAATATTTCTCTGGCATTGGCTTCAAATGGAATAGCAGATAAATCTAATCGTATAATCCTGCCTTCTGATGAGAGACAAAACTTCTCAATAATGTCAGGTATCGTCTGAATTGACGGGTCAACATCAAGGAACCATTTTAGATTTGGATTAGCTACCATTGCTTTTATTCGTGCTATAAGATTCAAGCAATGTCCAACGTCGTTTTCAGCTCGACCTCCCCATATATCCACGTTAGGTTTTGCAGCAGTACCTCCAGTAGGCCAAACGCACTCTTCTATGATTTGTTCAGCTAGGCTTGTAAATTTCCATGGAATAGATTGCTGGGTGCTACTAATTGCCTGTACTGCACTTTTAAAGCTCGCTTTAGCTTGACCTGATTTCGTTAAACAATAGCTAGCTGTAATTGACAGGTTATGACTGGGTTGCTGATTATACTGAGTTACAACTTTTAAGCTTCGTATCGCTTCATCTAGCTTAGGTGCTTGGCTCTGCGCAGAAGGCCTTAGCAATGCTCTAATATCTGAATCTGTGAACATCCAATGAGGGTATGTAACCTTGTTGCTAATATTAGCCTTTGGGTTTTCACCAACGTAATAGCTGGTGCAGGGTAGGTTTGAAAACTCTCCCGTAGCATCCAACAGTAGAACCTTGCCGCCAAATTTGTGTGCATTTTCTATTAGATTAGCCATTGTGAAGCTTTTGCCACCGCCTGTGGATCCCAACACAGCACAATGTCTAGCAAAAAGTTTTTCAGGCGTTATATGTATAGTAACGGAAGAATCGTGGGGCATTTCTGCTATTGGCAGCTGTAAATATTCGGTATTCTCTCCATCAATACCCTCTGCCAACATTGATACTAGCTTGGGATGAGCTGCATAAACTTGTGCACCGAGTTTAGGGTATTGCTTAATTCCTTTGAGATTAATACCTGTTTCAACATCAATGCTTACTAATAACTGAACCAAACCAATAGGATTATTGTTCGGCGTACTATCATCGAAACCATCAACACTCAGACGCTCACCACTTTCTAGCCAGACTTTAACGACACGTGCGAGAATTGTAAGCTGTCCACAATCAATGAACACAAACTCGTTTACTTCACCTACTGGTAAGCGAGTACCTAATATCCATGTGTGCTCACCTGTACCCGCTTTTGTCAGGTTGATTTTTGCTTCAGTGGGAGACACTTCCAGTAAACTACCAATGCGTCTTTTGCTATCGTGAGGGGAGAACCATTCATTTTCCATTATTCATTTCCCTTAGCAATAACTTGTTCAAACATGCTGAGTAAAGTTTCTTCAGGGCTAGGTTTATGTCTATTGGGTAATAAACTCGCGAGAGTTTCAAATGAACAGTCGGCAATGCCTACTCTTGAGTCTCCTGCTTTTATTGCGCTCATAAACTGTTTTCGAACTTCAGGATTAAATGAGCCGTTAGTATTAAAAGGATCTTTTGTTGCTACCATAATCATAAACTCAGGATTAGTGCGTAATGCCATAGTGATAGCGTTATTAAGATGCTTGTCATTAAAACCGAAGCCAACGCACAACAATGCTGTTTTAGGCTTTTGCACAGCTTCAAGGAAAGCAGCCATCATATCTAGATAAGGCGAATCATAAGAATTTTGATATTTGGTACTACTGGGATAGATGAATACAGGCTCACCTTGGGGTATGCCTGACCCATCTGTTTTATATACGCCATTATTATTCCTGATCCAATCAACCGAGCCATGTACTTTGTATAAGTGAATGATGTTTGGTAAGTATGCCCCACCTTTCTCTGAGGCTTGGCTCCTATTCACAATATCGTATTGATACCAGGCTGGATTAAAGCGATAAGGCTTAGAAAACTCAAAGCCATCGATCACAATTACTCCAGTATTAGAAGCAGCGACCTCAAAAGCCAAGTCATAGTTAGTTGTGAATATTTTTAACCGTTTTTGTTTAGGTGATCTTTTACCTAAAGTATTGATAAATTTGTTATGTGATTGCCAGCCTTTATCTTTCACTTTATCGACAAAACTGGTTTCTTTAATGATTTTACTCTTGGCTTTACTTAAAAAACTCGTAATTCGCCGCTGTCTTGTTGCACTTAAATTTTTGAGTGGTAAATAGGAGTCACATAAAGAAAGTAGAAGTTCAATATCTTTCTTCTGTTCACCATCGGGCCAAGTTCCAGCCACATCAGCATAATTAACTGACTTTAGAACTTCTTCAAATTTGGCTTCATCTAAACTCTTACAGCTATGCCACAGGTCAGTCATACTTGGAGCTATTGTTGGTTGTCCATCTTTGTTAAAAGTAAGTGATGTACCAGAACCGGCCAAAACAATAAGGTTTTCGGCATCTACAAGCTGGTTAACGTATTTTACAAGAGAGGAAATAACCTGATCTTTATTATCCTCAAGATTAACTCTTGGTGGCATATTATTATCTACAAGCTGATTTGCTTCAGATGAGTAAAATGATATTTTTGTCATAATCCATTCTCCTTATGGTTTTACCCTACGCTTACCCATTAAAAGCTGCTGCATCAGTGCTTTTTTTTCTTTTTTTAAGATTTCAATTTTTTGTTGCAAACGCTCGATTTCTTGGTCGACAAAAGCAAGCACGGCAGCGATTTTTTGTTGTTCTTCTAAATCAGGATATGGAAGCTTCAAAAACGAAAAATCTGCATAGCTAATTTGCTTCCCATCCCTGATACCAATTACAGCAACTGCCAAATGACCGATAAAATCATAGGATTTGTAATAATGTTTATAAAACTCATCATTGATCGCTCTAATTGGTTCCAGCACTGTATAAGCTGGACTAACCAGACCTTGATAGCTTGAGTATTCTAAGCCACCTTGAAAAGACCTTAGACTAATAATAAAGTTTCCAGGAACGACAAGTTTATAGCCGTGAGTTGTTCCTTCAGGCATTACAACCCGTCTTTCAAGAAGATGTCTTGGTAATACTCCTTGATCCTGCGTTACCGCAAGTAACTTTTCAGAGTCAGAATTATTTATCTTTGATACCGTCTTGAATAACTCACTTGCTTTGAGCCACTTCCACTCCTCACTAAATCTAACCCCATTCTCATCCAACAAACGTTTTTTTCCAGTGAGCAGTTGCTGCATTAGGGCTTTTTTCTGTCGCTGACTATTGGCGAGTAGTTGTTCTGTGGTCGTGATGGCCTTATCCCACGTAGATAGAATTTGGGCGATTTTCTTTTGCTCAGGAAGCGGAGGAATTGAAACCTTAACTTTTGCTAAATCCTTTTGCCCTATATTCGTTCGGACAGCTCCCTGCCCAAGCTTTATTACTTGACCTCTAAACTTGGGTGATTGAAACAAATACACAGAATATTCAGGAGCTAAGACTTCATTACTTGGCCTGGCACGAATTACAAAACCACCAAAAACAGCTGGCTTATCATCTAGATAAACCGCTGACATGGCAACTTCATCAAATGTTTCAGAGGTGCGATTAAATAATACGTCTCCAAACTTAAGCAAGTTACCCTCTAACTGGTTTTCTGAAACTTTGACTCGGCCTATAATTTTATCTTCGGTAAGGATATCGTTGCTAAAAATATCCATAACATTAACGAACTTTAGTCCGTCACCATATTGATTCTTATCAGCATTCAGCCCATTCTTGAAATCCATAAAATCGCCAAGATTACACGATACCCATGAACTAGGAACCATAACCCCAATCCTCCAAATACGCCGCCATCTCAGCATTCATTCCCAACGCTGACCAATAAGGTTCAAAACTGCGTTTAACATCGTCTGCAACCAGTGTAGTGAAACTGCAGTAATCACCAATACAATGAGCAGTATTGTATGCGCTAAACTTAACCATTATCGCTGTCCTCTAAATCCAACTTATCTGGATTTTTTAGCGATTTTTTCTCTGCAGAAGCCAAACGCCGCTCTACTTTCTTCACATCTTCAGCAGGTGGCAACTCTTCCGGACGAATACCTCGGTTCAGCAGTGTCTGACGCACTGCCTCGTTGTTAGTGACATGCTCACTGGATATTTCCCGTTCGCTTTGCATCTTGTTGGCACGGGCATTGTGAATGGTGATCTCAGTAGCAAAGTCTTTAGCTTTGAGAATAATTGTTGGCGCAAAATCGGCTAATGGACGGCTATCTGGCACTTGCCAGCGCGCTTTCATAGCTTGGGTATTACGTCCAAATAGGGCGGTATCGCCTTTACTGCGGATGAGCGCAAAGTTTTGGTTACCGCCTGTTTGTTCAAAAATAACCGTTGATAGCTCTTTTTCTGTGGTAGAGAGTTTTTGTCGAGCCTGCACCCGTTCTGCTTCTAATAAACGTTGTTCGATTAATTCCGCTTTTCGGGTTTGCATGGCGAAATAGGTCTGGGCAAAAGCAATCGCTGCCTTGCGGGAATCACCGTTCTGGGCAATCAAGTAACAGGCATAACGCGTGAGCATCACATCATCAATTTCACGTTTGCTACCTGAGCCCAGTACGACCATTTTCCCGACGTCGGCAAAATGGTCTGAGATAGCATGACCACTAACTTCACACGCAGTTTTGGCTTTGCTAATCACACCTTGAAAATTGTCCCACTTACCGTAGCCCAGCAGAAGCTGAAGATCACGCGCTAACCAGTATTCCACGCCGCTCTCGGTTTGCTGTGCATGCCCCTCGAAGGTGGCAGTCAGTGTCTGAACTTGTTGTTTCATTTTCCTGCTCCTTCTGTATTGGTTTTGACATACCCTAACTCTTCCAGGTATGTCTCCATTTCAGCTTCTAGTGCGGCCAATTGGGTTTTAAGTTGCTCACGCTCGGCCCGGACCGCCATTAGGTCGATTTCTTCCTCTTCTTCAAAGGTGTCAACGTAACGGGGAATATTCAGGTTGTAGTCATTGGTCTTGACCTCTTGTAGGGTGGCCAGATAAGCGTATTTATCAACCGATTCACGGGCTTTATATGTAGCCAGGATTTTAGCGATATGCTCTTCACCCAGCTGATTTTGGTTTTTACTTGACTTGAACTCGCGACTGGCATCGATAAACAGTACATTGTTATCAGTTTTCACTTTTTTGAAAATCAAAATAGCCGCTGGAATACCTGTGCCGTAAAACAGTTTCTCTGGCAAACCAATAACGGTGTCCAGCAAATTTTCATCTATTAGCTGCTTACGAATTTTCCCTTCCGCAGCGCTACGGAATAACACGCCATGCGGCACCACGATACCCATACGACCTGTTGTGGGTTTCAGGGTTTCAATCATGTGCAATATAAAGGCAAAGTCTCCCTTGGTCTTTGGTGGTACTCCACGACGAAAACGACTGAATTTGTCGTTTTCTGCATCTTCATGGCCCCACTTGTCCAAAGAAAAGGGTGGGTTAGCCGTTACTATGTCAAACAGCATTAAATCAGCGTTTTTGTCCAATAGCTTGGGATTTCGAATGGTGTCACCCCATTCAATTTTGTGATTATCTTCACCGTGCAAAAACATGTTCATCTTAGCCAAAGACCAAGTAGAACCAATGGCTTCTTGACCGTACAAGGCATATTGTTTACTGTTGTGATTAGCCACAACCTTACGACCACATTTCATTAGGAGTGAGCCAGAACCACAGGCGGGATCACAGATACTGTCGCCTGGTTGCGGATCAAGCAGCTCAGCGATTAAGTCACTGACTTCTGGCGGAGTATAAAACTCACCAGCCTTCTGGCCACCACTGGCAGCAAAGTTTTTAATCAGGTACTCGTAGGCGTTGCCAATCACATCCAGCGTACCTACGCGACTAGGCTTCAGATTAAGTTCGGGCTTGGCAAAATCTTCTAGTAAGTGGCGCAAAATCGTGTTTTTTTGCTTTTCTTCACCTAAGCGATCGGTGTTGAAAGAGATATCTTGGAACACACTTTTACCCGCATCTTTAAGCTTGGTGCCGTTCGCTTCTTCGATCGCATGTAAGGCCTGATCAATACGCTCACCATTACCTGGCTCATGGCGGCGCTCATATAAGGCATAAAAACTGGCGTTTTTAGGTAGCACAAAGCGCTCATTTTTCATCATTTCATCAATGAGCTCTGGCTCGTCGCCATATTCTTTTTTGTAGGCATCGTAATGATCTTGCCAGACATCTGAAATGTACTTCAGAAACAGCATGGTCAGAATAAAGTCTTTGTAGGTATCGGCGCTGATCGTGCCGCGAAATGTATCGCAGGCGGACCACAGGGCTTTATTAACACGGTCCTGATTAATCTGATTACTCATAATTTTTCTCCAAAAGTAGGTGCTGAAACATGCCCTGTAGCATGCGCTCTCGATTTTGTAATAATGCTTGGGTTAATTGTTGCTCTTGTTCCCATAGCGCATTTAAACGTACAATTTTGTGCTGAATAGCCAGTGGTGGAACGTTAAGTTGTATCGCAGCTGCATTGGCTGTGTTTAACATAACGATACTACTGCCTTGGCTCATGCCCTCAGATAACAAATATTGGGTATCAGGTCGATTAAGCGACCAGCAAAGAAACTCAGGCAAAATCCCTGGCTTTGGGGTAAGAATTAAAAACTGGCTACTGACAACAACAGGCAGCTCAGTTGATTGGTCAGAGACCAAACAAGAGGCTCGAAAATAACCGCCTTTACTGCCTCGGGACGGCAGTAATACTGTGCCAGGGCTAACGAAAGCTTTATCTTTTCCTTCCCACTGGATTCTAGGTAACTGATGGGTTTTCAGCAGGGCGCTCTGGGTGGTTTCCCACGCGTTACGCACATCTTTAATCTGCGCTACATGTGCATTGCCACCACTTGGGAGCTCATCAATTTTCTCGCGAAAGGTAAATCCAGAGCGGATATCGGCTATATCACCCAGCGCCTTTAACTGTAATTTAGTAGGATTTTGCATGTTATGCTCCTTTCTGAGATGAGTCGCTTGGCATGGATTGATTTATTTTATGGTTGGTTTTGAATAGAACGACAGGCGGCTGCCTGTCGTTTGGGAGTATTTATTTTTTACAGTAGATTATTAACTCAAAAATAATCTAGTACAGATATTGCATCATTGTATTTCGGTTGTCAACTATTTTTTTACAGTAGATGGCTAATGATGGCTAAATTAACCTAGCTAAAGTTGTTTTAATTATTAAGCTGAAAGGATAGTATTGGATATTTGCGTTGTTTTGTGCTGTGGTGGTATGCGTTCCCACGCAGGAGTGAACTGGCCCCCTAAAGTTGAATAGGTGTCTAACTTTAGGGGGTTAGTTCAGAGCGTGGGAACGAGGACGAGCAGACGAGGAGATCGTAGTAAAAGTGAAAGAGGATGCGGTGATTACGCAGGTGTAGACGGACAAAATAGTTGGGAACTGGAAAGGGTGAAAATAGCTATTTTTGAGGGTTATTTGGAGAAAAGTGACAAAATAGATGGGAACTGGGTGTGGTGGAGTGAGTTGGCTCAAAAATTAAAAATGACAAAATAGTTTGGAACTATCCACCCTCTCCCATTTTGAAATTCTTATAAAACCAGCCCTATTCATACCCTTTAACCAATCAAATTCACATCGGGTAAACTAACTAGAACACGATAAAAAAACTATGGGTTAAGACGCATATGCAGAAGCGGATAAGGTTTACCCTGACCATCAAGGGATGAACGTCCAATCACTTCAAAACCTAAATGCTTATAAAACCCTAGTGCCTGCCCGTTTTGCTCATTGACATCCACCTTAGTAGCACCTTGGACACGTATTGCATGCCAAGCAAGCAACGTTCCAACGCTTTTTCATCGTGCCTGCGGCGCAACGAACAGCGTCTCAATATTGCTATCGCTCACTCCACAGAAATCTACTAGCTCCCCCTCACAATTCCTGGCAACGTTCAGGTCAACGGTATTGAAATACTGATCTAGAATAAGTGGTTTTAACTCAAGGAGATCGCTCTCGGCTAAGAAATCATGCCTCGCTCGAACCGAAGACTACCAAATTTTTATAAGCAGCTGATGTTCTGCTTTTACTGCATTCTCAATCTTCATTTACCATCAACCTCTACGGTTTAATTTATTGAAAGGCCTCACTAAAAGTAGCCTCTTCAACCTTCCTTTCTCAAACCCGTTGTCAACTTAGCTAACAATGAACTTAATAAATCCTGCTCTTGCGCCGATAACGCCGATAACGCCTGTTTCTCATTTTCAATATGCAAAGGCAAAATACGGTTAATGAGTTCTAAGCCCGCCTCTGTAAGCTGAACCTGCACACTACGTCTATCTGTAGGTGATGGTTGCCGTCGAATTAATCCCGCTTTTTCAAGTCGATCTAAACGACTCGTCATCGCACCAGAGGTTAACAATAAGCTCTGCAACAATTCCGTCGGCGTAAGCTGATAAGGCTCGCCAGCCCGTCTTAGCGTAGCAATGACATCAAATTCACCTTTTTGAAGATGGTACTGAGCCGCCATCGGGCTAAGCCAATAACGATCCAATAAGTGTGTCGCTTCTAGCAAATGCCCAACCAAAGCCATAGCACGAATATCCGCTGGAGCTAACTCTTTTTCCCACTGTAATTGCATCTTCGTGACGCGATCACTCATACCCATTACCTCTCTGTACTTGCTAATTTATCCATAGATTGTAAAGCAGTGCAACTTGACTCGTATTCATTAAACCTCTATATTACCTTTACATCAAGATACTTTACGTAAAGGCAATATGATCTCTCAACGTCACTCCCTCTTTCTAGCTCTAGCACTCATCGGTGTCTCTCTTAATTTACGTCCAGCACTCGCATCAATCAGTCCTTTACTTGACGCCATTCAAGCTGCGACGGGCATGACACATACCACGTCTAGCCTGTTAACCACTTTACCCGTCTTGGCGATGGGATTTTTTGCTTATTTTAGCAAGCCTTTACGTCATTTTTTTGGAGAGCCCAAAGGAATCACCTTAGGTCTATTACTTATTACTCTTGCTTGCTTAGGACGTTTTCAATTAGTCAGTACGACCGGATTACTGTTCACAGCCCTCACCGCAGGTATTGGCATCGCTATAATCCAAGCATTAGCCCCTAGCCTTATTAAGCGTTCTTTTCCATTTCAAGCAGATCGTGTGATGGGGCTCTACACCACAGGTATTATGGGCGGCGCAGCAATAGCCGCTGCTTCAGTCGCCAAATTGGATTTATTATCGGGTTGGTCGAATGCGCTCGCTATTTGGGCTCTTCCCGCATTCATTAGTTTATTGGCATGGTTAGTGATAACGCGCAAACAAATCAAATCAATACCGACTACTCACTCAAATAACCTATCAAAGTCACAAACTCCATTTTGGAAACAACGACGTGCTTGGGAACTTGTCGCCTTTTTTGGTATTGGTACTGGCGCGTATGTTCTAGTTCTTGCTTGGCTCCCTCCTTTTTATACCTCACTTGGGTTTGAAGCCTCACAAGCTGGCTTTTTACTCGGCGCTGTCACTATCGTTGAAGTGCTTGCTGGATTAACGGTTTCCACCTTTATTCATCGATTTGAAGATCGGCGTCTATTGCTTATTGGTGTTTTACTCTGCTTAGCTTTAGGCATGGTCTGCCTATTAATCGCTCCTGTGATTCTGGTTTACCCCACCGTTCTTTTTATTGGTATCGGCATTGGTTCATTATTTCCCTTATCACTTATTTTAACGCTAAGTCATTGCAAAGAACCTTCCCGTGCAGGGGACCTCGTCGCCTTCGTCCAAGGCGGAGGCTACATCATCGCCAGTTTTATGCCTTTACTGGCAGGGATGATTCGTGATCATTTTTCTGATCTAGCACACGCATGGGGACTCATGCTAATAGGGACCTTGTTGCTTATACTACTGTGTTGGCAGTTTTCTCCTAAATCCTATCAGCAGGCGGATTTATGAACAAAAAACTGCCATGGATGGCCATTTTACTCACTGCCATCGCACCCATGCTGTGGGGCTCTACCTACTTAGTCACAACTGAATTTCTACCAGAAGGACGCCCTTTTATTGCTGCTTTCTTACGTGTTTTTCCAGCAGGAATATTGCTATTAATCTATACCAGAGAATGGCCTAAAAAAACCATATGGCTACCGTTAACCACTTTATCCATATTAAATATTGGCGCATTTCAGGCCTTACTTTTTATAGCCGCTTATAGACTTCCTGGAGGCATAGCCGCCATACTCGGAGCGCTACAACCCTTAATTATTCTATTTATTGTTTGGCTAGTAGATCAAAAAGCACCTACACGAACGACGTTATTAGCCTGCATGGCCAGTGTCATCGGCATTACACTTTTATTCATTACGCCTGAAGTGCAGTGGGACATAATAGGTATTGTGGCAGCCTTGGCAGGAGCCATATTTATGGCTAGTGGCACCTATTTGACTCGTCGTTGGAAAACGGGACTATCTGTATTTGCTTTAACTGGATGGCAGCTCATGCTTGGCGCTATTTTCTTAGCTCCTTTCGCCTACCTGATTGATCCTCCATTAACCCATATTACCTTATCAGAAGCTGCGGCCTACAGCTATTTATCTCTAGCAGGGGCCTTACTTGCTTATTTTTTATGGTTCAAAGGAGTCGCCACACTGCCTCCTGTCGCTGTCACCTCCTTAGGCTTACTTAGCCCGATTACAGCTGTAATTTTAGGGTGGGTGTTTCTAGGACAGCGTATTGATGGGATAGATTTTTTGGGGCTACTGATCGTATTAGTTAGTGTATTAGTAGTGCAATGGAAGGCAAACTAGATATCTTAGCCTTAGGTCTTTTGGATTAATGAAAATTAAAACGAAATAAGCACAATGTAGGCCCTATTAACTCACTATAGTTAACTGATAGTAGCCTACGAACGTAATGCTCCGACCAGTGCCGTCTTGAATTTCCTCGTAGAAAAACGACAATAGGTTCCAATCTATTTTTAGGTTGGAACTTATGAACAGCACTCACACTTCTACAGACGCGTACCGGCGTCTT
>Ga0265295_1003872_pt1 | contig 20986 bp, 19 predicted proteins | sample Munlansysbiofilm_FD_192503 | JGI IMG/M metagenome (GOLD analysis project Ga0265295, IMG submission 192503) | Leachate microbial communities from a municipal landfill in Southern Ontario, Canada - Methane capture system biofilm | ecosystem: Engineered > Solid waste > Landfill > Unclassified ... | reverse complement strand
ACGATCACGCTCGACGCGGCGGCGGGCAGTGTCTTGGGGCGAATGGCGAGGATCCAGGTGTGCAGGGCGTCTGCGGTCATGTCGTCCGTTCTGTGTCGGATGGTCGTGAGCATGATACCGCGAGGTGCTGCGGTGCGTGATCCAGCACACCCACTTGCGCTCACAGCACCCACCCTGCTAGAGTGCGCGTCAATCACATACAGTGCCTGTGATGGGGAGTAGTACTCCGATCAGCAAAGCCTAGAGAGCCGGGGATGGTGGAAACCTGGCGAGAGCGATCGGCGGGAATGGACCCTGGAGGCTCCGGAGCAACGGCGAGTGTGCCTAGTAGTTCCGGCGGACGCCCACCGATACAAGGGACCGGGTATCAAGACCGAGTCTGGTCAGCGTACTGCAGGACAAGTGGCCGAAGCCGTAAGGCTCGGCAACAAGGGTGGCACCGCGGGAGCAGAGCTCTCGTCCCTTAGAGGACGAGGGCTTTTTTGTATTCCCAGGAGTGCCGGGAGGAGTAGGACGATGCAGGTGGTCAAAGCAGCGGACATGAAGCGGTGTGCGGGTGTGATGCGCGCGCCCATCGTGCGCCCCGGGCGGCGATGGCGCACTTCCATCGCATCCTGACGCATCGACCCTGGACATCCATCCGCACCTGAAAGGAACACGACCATGAGTGAGAAGACACGCTACCTGCTCGACGAGAACGACATGCCCACGGCCTGGTACAACGTGCAGGCCGACCTTCCCGAGCCGCTCGCCCCGCCGCTGGATGCCGAAGGCAACCCGATGGGTCCCGAGCAGCTGTCGGTCCTGTTCGCGATGGAGTGCATCAAGCAGGAGGTCAGCCAGGACCGCTACATCGACATCCCTGGCGCCGTCATCGACAAGCTCAAGACGTACCGCCCGTCGCCGCTCCACCGCGCACGCGCGCTCGAGCGCTCACTCGGCCTGCCCGAGGGCGTGAAGATCTTCTACAAGTACGAGGGTGTCTCGCCGGCGGGCTCCCACAAGCTCAACAGCGCGCTCCCGCAGGCGTACTACAACAAGATCGAGGGCATCGACAAGCTCACTACCGAGACGGGCGCCGGTCAGTGGGGCTCCGCACTCGCGATGGCCGGCGCGATGTTCGATATCGACGTCGAGGTCTTCATGGTCCGCGTGTCCTACGACCAGAAGCCGTACCGCAAGGCCGTCATGGAGACCTACGGCGCGCGCGTGCATCCGTCACCCACGATGCTCACCGAGTCGGGCCGCCACGTGCTTGCCATCGACCCCGAGTCCACCGGGTCGCTCGGCATCGCCATCTCCGAGGCTGTGGAAGTGGCCGCCAAGGACCCTGGCACGCACTACTCGCTCGGCAGCGTGCTCAACCACGTGTGCATCCATCAGTCGATCATCGGTCTGGAGGCCATCAAGCAGATGGAGATGGCCGAGGCCGAGCCGGATGTGGTCATCGGGTGCATCGGCGGCGGCACGAACTTCGCCGGCATCGCGTTCCCGTACTATCACCGGCGCCTCAACGGACTCTCAAAGGCCCGGCTGCTCGCGGTCGAGCCCAAGGCGTGCCCCACGCTCACCGCGGGCGAGTACCGCTACGACTTCGGCGACGAGGCCAAGCTCACGCCGCAGATGATGATGTACACCCTCGGCCACGACTTCGTGCCCGCGGGCATCCACGCAGGCGGACTGCGCTACCATGGCGACTCGCCGCTCGTCTCGGCGCTCGTGGCGTCCGGCGACATCGAGGCCACGGCAGTGCATCAGACCGCGTGCTTCGACGCTGCGGTGCAGTTCGCGCGCACCGAGATGATCCTGCCCGCGCCGGAGAGTAGCCACGCCATCCGCGCGGCGATCGACGAAGCACTTGCGGCCAAAGAAGCGGGCGAGGACAAGACCATCCTGTTCAACCTTTCGGGACACGGTCACTTCGACCTCACGGCATATGAGAAGTACATGAGTGGCAATCTTGTGGACTATGATTTCGCTGCCGGGACGACGCTCCAGGGCTGAGACCCGCGACACGATCCCACGACCCGACCCGACGACACGGAGGACACTGATGACCGACGTACTGCTTCCCTCGGCCGACATGGCGTACGCCACACCGGATGCGCAAGGCTTCTACGGCCCCTACGGCGGGACGTTCGTGCCCGAGACCGTGGAGCCGGCGCTCGCCGAGCTCGCCGAGGCGTACGAGGCCGCGGTGCAGGACCGTGCGTTCATCGAGGAGCTGCTGTATCTGCTCCGCGACTACGTGGGTCGGCCGTCTCCGCTGTACCGTGCCGACCGGCTCGCGGAGGCGGTCGGTCTCGGGACCGTGTACCTCAAGCGTGAGGACCTCAACCACACCGGCGCGCACAAGATCAACAACACCATCGGCCAGTGCCTGCTCGCGAAGCGCATGGGCAAGAAGCGCGTGATCGCCGAGACGGGTGCCGGGCAGCATGGCGTGGCCACCGCCACCACCGCGGCCCTCATGGGGATGGAGTGCGCGATCTTCATGGGCGCCGAGGACATCCGCAGGCAGGCGCTCAACGTGTACAAGATGCGACTTCTGGGCGCGGAGGTGGTGCAGGTGGACGAGGGATCGGCCACACTCGCCGACGCCGTGACCGCGGCGCTCCGCCACTGGGTGGACCGGGTGGACGACACGTTCTACGTGATCGGTTCGGCTGTTGGCCCGCATCCGTACCCGCAGATGGTGCGCGACTTCCAGAGTGTGATCGGCGCGGAGATCATCGGGCAGCTCGAGGAGAAGTCGGTGGGCTCGGTCGATGCGGTCATCGCCTGCATCGGCGGCGGCAGCAACGCCATCGGCACGTTCTTCCCGTTCCTCCGCGACGTGCCGGCCGACAAGCGACCGATGCTGATAGGCGCCGAGGCCGCGGGCCTGGGTCTGGACACCGAGCGGCATGGCGCTGCGCTTACCAAGGGCACACCGGGCGTGCTCCACGGCTTCTACAGCTACCTGCTGCAAGACGACGCGGGCAACCCCAAAGAGGCGTACTCGATCTCGGCGGGGCTCGACTACCCGGGTGTCGGACCGGAGCACAGCTACCTTAAGGACAAGGGCCTGGTGCGGTACGAGAGCGTCACCGACGCTGAGGCGCTCGACGCGTTCGCGCTGCTCACGCGCACGGAAGGCATCATCCCGGCGATCGAGAGCAGCCACGCGCTCGCGCTCCTACCACGACTCGCCGCCGAGCTGGGGCCGGACGCCACCGTTGTGGTGACGGTGTCGGGCCGTGGCGACAAGGACATGGACATCGTGCGCGAGGCGGGCCTGGGCGGCGAGTGACACGCGACCGCACGTGAACAGGGCCCGGTGACGATCGTCACCGGGCCCTGTCGCTGTCTGTACCGTGTGGCTACTTGAGGCGGTCGAGCTCCGCCTTGAGGGCGTTCTCCGTGGTCTCGCCGATGATGGTGTTGACCACCACGCCGCTCGCGTCGACGAACACGAACGTGGGCACGAACTGCACGCCGTACTCCTCGGCAAGTGCACCGCCCGCCTCGGTCTCGGCGTTGTAGATCCTGATCGCGACGTCGTCCTCGTACTGCGGCTTGAGCCCATTCACGATGGGCGCCATCTTGGTGCAGCTGGGTCAAGTGGTGGTGTAGAACTCGTACATCACCGGCATGCCGTCGGGGACGGGGGTCTCATCGGCCTCGAGTTCGGCGCTACCGCCTCCGCTACCGCAGCCTGCCAGCGCCGCGACGAGTGCGAGGACGAGTCCGAGGGTGAAGATGCGTGCAAGGGGGCGCATAGCGGCTCCTCTCGTGGGCGTATGCTCGTAGTGTAGCGCGTGGCGTGCCATGTGTGCGGCCCGAGCGCCCGCCAGTGCGACAGGTGGGCGGATCGCCCGATGGGCGGCGCCCCGCGTGGTGGTAGACTCACCGCATGCAGATCGCACTCGCACAGATCGACGCGACGGTGGGCGACATCGGGGGCAACCTCGAGCGGTGCCTGGATGCCGTCGCGCGCGCAGAAGGCGCCGACGTGGTGCTCCTGCCCGAACTCGCCCTCACGGGCTACCCGCCTGAAGACCTGCTCGCACGTGCGGGGTTCGTGGAGCGGGCAGGCGAGGCGCTTCGGGAGTTCGCCCGCCGCGCTGTGCGTCCTTCGGTGATCGGGTTCGTGGAGCGGTCCGACCGCGGGCTCCACAACGCGGCGGCGTACGTGGTCCACGGCGAGGTCGCGGTCGTCTACCGCAAACGCGCGCTTCCCAACTACGGCGTGTTCGACGAGGAACGGTACTTCGTGGCGGGGGAGCGCGACTCGCTCGTCACCATCGACGGCATCTCGTGCGCACTCACTATCTGCGAGGACATCTGGCGGCCGGAGACCGTGACTCGGCTCGCAGAGGCCGGCGCGCAGGTGGTGCTCAACATCTCGGCGTCGCCGTTCCACCGCGGCAAGGGCGGGGAGCGCGAAGCGATGCTGCGGTCTCGAGCCCTGGACAGCGGTGTGTGGGTCGCGTACTGCAACCTGGTTGGCGGGCAAGACGAGCTCGTCTTCGACGGCCGCTCGACGCTCTTCTCGCCCGATGGCGCGCTCGTGGCGCGGGCGGCATCGTTCGCCGAGGACGTGGTCGCGGCCGACGTGACGGCGCCCGGCCCGGGCGACGGGTCCGACGCCGGTGTGGCCGGAGCCATCGCCCCCTCGCCCGGGGGGCCCGAGGAGCTCTACCGGGCGCTCGAGCTCGGCCTGGGCGACTACTGCCGCAAGAACGGCTTCACCGACGTCGCCCTCGGCCTCTCCGGCGGGATCGACTCCGCGCTCGCGGCCGCCGTGGCCACCGACGCCCTCGGTGCCGATCACGTGCACGGGGTGCTCATGCCGGGGCCGTATTCGAGCCAGGGCAGCGTGGACGACGCGCTCGCGCTGGCGGGTTCGCTTGGCATCCCCACACACACGCTTCCCATCGGTCCGGCGCACGACGCCCTGCTCGACACGCTCGAATCCGCCGCTGGGCGTCTGGAGCGGACCCTTGCCGAGGAGAACCTGCAGGCGCGCGTGCGCGGCACGCTCCTGATGGCGCTCTCCAACGCCAACGGGTGGCTGGTGCTCGCCACGGGCAACAAGAGCGAGCTCGCGGTGGGATACTCCACACTCTACGGCGACATGGTCGGCGGCTATGCGCCGATCAAGGACGTCTTCAAGACCCACGTGTACGATCTGGCGCGGTGGCGCAACTCGATCGGTGAGGTCATCCCCGCCGATACGCTCACCAAGCCGCCTTCGGCGGAGCTCCGTCCCGATCAGATCGACCAGGACAGCCTCCCGCCTTACGACGTCCTCGATGCCATATTGCTCGGCTACATCGAGGAGGACCGGTCGGCCGCCGAGCTCGCCGCGGCCGGGCACGACCCTGCGACCGTGGATCGGGTGGTGCGGATGGTCGACGCGGCGGAGTACAAGCGCCGCCAGGCCGCACCAGGCACGCGGGTCACCGCCAAAGCGTTCGGTCGCGACCGCCGGATGCCCATCACTAACGCGTACCGGGGTTAGCATGGCGGCGATCTCGCTCGAGTGGCTGGACGCCGACGACCCCCGGATGGCCGAGGTGGACGCGGTCCGTCACGAGGCGCTCTTCGCGCCGTTCGGCCTGCCCCGGATCGACGGCTGGGACGACGAAGGTGTGGACAAGTGCCACCTCGCGGCGATCGATGAGGGTCGTGTGGTCGGCTACGCGTGCCTGCTGCTCGAGGCCGACGGCACCGGGCACGTGCGGCAGGTGAGCGTGCTGGAGCACGTCCGCACGCTGGGCGTGGGTCGTGCGCTGATGGATGAGGTGATGGCCGAGGCGCGGAGGCGTGCGCTGCCGCTGGTGTGGCTGAACGCCCGCTGCACCGCGGAGGGCTTCTACCACCGCGTAGGGTGGCGCACCGTGAGCGGGGTGTTCCCCTCCGGCCGCACCGGGGTGCCCCACGTGCGGATGGAGCGGCGGGTGGATGGCGCTGCGTCCACGCCCCAGGTGTGACCTGGTGATAGCGCCGAACGCGTTGGTGGCATAACCTATGTGCGGGCTGTCGTATCAGCATGCATCGCTTGCGTGCGCCCGCGGCACGTAGTCATCGAACCACGAGGAGGGTCTTATGCCGAGCATCACCCGTGACCAGGTCCGCGTACCGGTCGACGTTCCCGCCGAGGTGCGGGAGACGTACATCGACAACTATCTGGCAGCCACGCGGGGCACCGGACGGCTGATGCTGTTCGCGTGCGACCAGAAGGTCGAGCACCTGAACGACGACTTCTACGGCGAGGGCATCGACATCGCCGACGCCGAGCCCGAGCACCTCTTCAAGATCGGCAGCCAGGGCATCTGTGGTGTGCTCGCGGGGCAGCGCGGGCTCATCGCCCAGTATGCGGCCGACTACCCGGACATCAACTACCTCGTGAAGATGAACTCCAAGACCCACCTCGTGAAGACCTCGGCCAAGGATCCGGCCAAGCACCAGGACGATCCGTACTCCCCGCAGCTGTACGACATCCAGACCGTGCTCGACCTGCGTGAGAACGGCGTCAACGCCGTGGGCGTGGGCTACACGATCTACCTCGGTAGCGAGTACGAGGCGAACATGATGCAGGAGGCGGGCCAGCTCATCGCCGACGCGCACTCCATGGGCCTGCTCGTGGTCCTGTGGATCTACCCGCGTGGGCGTGCGGTGCTCGATGAGAAGGACGCGCACCTGATCGCCGGCGCGGCCGGCGTGGCCGTGTCGCTCGGCGCGGACTTCGTGAAGGTCAACCCGCCAAAGGGCGATGACGTCTCCTCTTCGGCTGAGAAGCTGAAGGAGGCCGCGTCGGCCGCGGGCCGCACCGGTCTCGTGTGCGCCGGCGGCTCCACCGTCGACGCCCATACGTTCCTCACGCAGCTGTGGGAGCAGATCCATGTGGGCGGTGCGGTGGGCAACGCCACCGGGCGCAACATCCACCAGCGCTCGCTTGACGAGGCGGTGCGCCTGACCAAGGCCATCAGCGCTATCACGCTCGGCGACTGGAGTGCCGAGGACGCGCTGGCGGTCTTCAACGGCGAGAAGGAGTTCGCCGTCTAGCGCAAAGGTCGACCGAACCAGAGCGCGGCATCGCCCTTGCAGGTGGTGCCGCGCTATCATTACCACCTGAATGTCGCCGAACGTCACGGAGCGGTATGTCGATCAACGACTGGTTCAAGCAGCGTGAGGGCCGACGGTATACGGTCTCGGCGCCCGGTTGCCCCGAGGGCAAGCCCGGCGACGGACTTCCCGACGGTGTGTGGCGATCGTGCCCGCAGTGCAAGCGCACGCTGTACCAGGGCGATGTCGCCCGCTGCCTTTCGGTCTGCCCGCACTGTGGTCACCACTTCGAGTTGATCGCGCGCGACCGCATCGACGCCATCATCGACCCCGGGAGCTTCGAGGAGATCGACACCACACTCACCTCGACCGATCCGCTGCGGTTCTCGGCGGGCAAGCCCTACGGCGCCACGCTCGAGAAGGCGCGTGAGAGCACCTGCATGACCGACGCCGCGCTCACTGGGCGCGCATCGATCGGTGGACACCCCGTGGTGGTAGGCGCCATGGACTTCCGGTTCGTGGGCGCCTCGATGGGGTCGGTCGTGGGCGAGCGCATCGCGCGCGCCTTCGATCTCGCACGCGACGAGCGCCGTGGTGTCGTGCTCGTCGTGGCCTCGGGTGGGGCACGCATGCAGGAGGGGATGCTCTCCCTCATGCAGATGGCGAAGACCTCGGCCGCCGCCGGACGGCTCGCGCAGGCGGGGCTGCCCTACGTCTCGTTGCTGGTGAACCCCACCTATGGCGGGGTGACCGCGAGCTTCGCGGTGCTCGCCGACGTGATCTTCGCCGAGCCCGGTGCGATGGTGGGATTCGCTGGCCCACGCCTCGTGGAGCAGACGATCCGTCGCTCGCTCCCAAAGGGCTTCCAGTCGGCGACCTCGCTCGTGGAGCACGGCATGATCGACGACGTCGTCCCGCGCGTCGAGCTTCGTGAGAGGGTCGCCACGGTGTTGGACTATCTGATGCCCGACGCCGCACTCGAGGCAGGTGATCTGTGATGGCCCGGTTCGTGATGGAGTTCGAGCGTCCTCTCGCCGAGCTCGAGGACAAGCTCGGTTCGCTGAAGTCGCTCGACATCGCCGCCACACCCGAGCTCGCCGCTGAGATCGCCGATCTCGAGCGTGAGGTCGAACGGCTTCGGGTGACGCTCTACTCGGCACTCAGCCCGTGGGAGAAGGTGCAGGTCAGCCGACATCCGGACCGCCCGAAGACCGACGACTACGTGGCCGGTCTGTTCGACCAGGTGGTCGAGCTCCGCGGTGACCGCGCCTACGCCGATGACCAGTCGATCTTCACGGGGCTGGCAACACTCGACGGGCGCCGGGTCGTGGTGATCGGGCACAACAAGGGCCACTCCACGAAGGAGAACGTGGCGCGCAACTTCGGCAGTCCGCATCCAGAGGGCTTCCGCAAGGCCGAGCGCGCGATGAGGCTCGCCGCGCGCTTCTCGCTTCCGGTCGTGACATTCCTGGACACCGCCGGCGCCTCGCCCGGCCTCGAGGACGAGGAGCGCGGTCAGGCGTGGGCGATCGCGAGCTGCCTCGAGACGCTCTCGGCGCTGCCGGTCCCGGTCGTGGTGGTGGGTATCGGCGAGGGCGGCAGCGGCGGCGCACTGGCGATCGGTTTCGGCGACCGGCTCATCATGCTCGAGCATTCGTACTACTCGGTCATCAGTCCCGAGATGTGCGCGATCATCCTCCACAAGGACGCGGCCCGGGCACCTGAGTCGGCGGCTGCACTGTCGCTGACCGCCGATGACCTGCTTCGCCTCGGCATCGTCGATGAGATCGTGAGCGAGCCGCTCGGGGGCGCGCACCGCGAACCTGATATGGTGATCGCGGAGGTGGGGCTGCGCGTTGGCGCTGCGCTCGACGCACTGGCGGGTGAGGACCCCCGCGCGCTCGTCGAGCGGCGCTATGAGCGGCTGCGGTCTATCGGAGTGTACAACGAGGCCGGCTGAGCGACGTGCCGCCGGCCCATCGGCTATGAAGACTGGGATGTGATCGAGTGAGCGAGGGGACCGGGATCAAGCGCGTCGGTATGCTGTTCAGCGGAGGGCCTGCCCCGGCGGCCAACGCGGTCATCTCGGCCGCGGCACTCTCGTTCCTGAACAGCGGCATCGAGGTCATCGGCTTCTACGATGGCTACGAGGGCCTGGAGAACTACTCGGCGGACAACCCGCTGGTCGAGGGCAAGAACTTCATCAGGCTGACTCGCGATGACGTGTCGGCGATCCGCAACCGCAAGGACATCATCCTCCGAACGTCGCGCGCGAACCCTGGTAAGCCGGTCGGTACCGTCGATGAGCTCGCCGATGCGCGGCGCAACGCCAAGTTGCGGGCCGTGTACGCCGCCCTGGAGGAGTACGAGGTCGACGCCCTGGTCTCCATCGGTGGTGACGACACGCTCAAGACCGCGAACTACCTGAAGGAGATGCAGAACGTCGTTCCGGGGCTGCGTCCGATCCGGATAGTCCACCTGCCGAAGACGATCGACAACGACTACTACGGCATCGACTGGACCTTCGGCTTCTTCTCGGCGGCGCACTTTGCCGCAACGGAGATCCGCAATCTGGGCGCGGACGCCCGCTCCACGCAGGTGTGGTATGTGCTGGAGATCATGGGGCGCAAGGCGGGGTGGCTCACGTACGCGTCCGGCATCGCGGGGGAAGCCACCCGTATGCTCTCTGTGGAGGACTACGAGGACACTTTTGACGCGCGTCTGGAGGCGGAGGGCCTCGTCGACCTCATGCTCAACCGCGAGGCCGACGGGCGTCACTACGGGATCATATGTGTGGCTGAGGGGCTCGCCGATCACCTTCCCGGGGACCAGCGCCCGCAGACCACCGACGAGCACGGCAACCTCAAGTTGGGCGATGCGCAGGTCGGGCGCGTGCTCGCGAGCGAGATGGAGCGTGTGTACCACGCCCGTACCGGCAAGAAGATCAAGGTGAGAAGCAAGCAGATCGGGTATGAAGCGCGATGCGCCGAGCCGAGTGCGTTCGATGTGCTGCTGGGCACGCAACTCGGGGTGGGTGCGTACCGGGCGCTCGTGGAGAAGGGTCTCACGGGCGTCATGGTCAGCGTCGAGGACCAACTGTCTCTGAAGTACGTGCCCTTCGGCCTGCTCATCGATCCCGAGACCATGAAGACGCGTGTGCGGTTCATAGACCGCGACAGCGACTTCTACAAGCTCGCCCGCGCGCTCGAGTACCAGGGGATGCTCTCGGATGGGGAGGGCGGTCGCGCGTGATCGACCGCGAACTCATCCGCGTCTTCCGCGAAATCGGTCGTGACATCTTCGTAGCGGGGCTCACCTCGAGCCACGGCGGCAACATGAGCGTGCGCGACGGCGAGCGCATCGTGATCACGCGCCGCGGCTCGATGCTCGGCCGGCTGGGCGACGACGACCTGGTGGAGACAGGGATGGCACCCTGCGATGCTGACGAGCGCTGCAGTCGTGAGATCGTGGTGCATCGCGCGATCTACGCGGCCACGGACGCGCAGGCGATCGTGCACGCGCATCCACTGCACACGATAGCCAGGAGCTTCGGGGGCGACGTGATCGTCCCCGCCGATTCCGAGGGCCTCTACGTGCTGGGTGAGGTCCCGGTCGTGAGCTCGTCGAGCACCATCGCGTCGGCCGAGGCGGGGCAGGTGCTCGCCGAGGCGCTTCGGACGGTGCCCGTGGCGGTTCTGCGCACGCACGGGCCGTTCGCCAAAGGCGCCACCCTTGAGGAAGCGTTCATGCACGTGAGCGTGCTCGAGGCGAGCGCGAACATACTCGACCTGCTGGAGCGGTAGCCTGCGCTACATCGCCCCCATGAGCGCGCCCTGCACGAGCGTCGGCAGGGCCTGCGCCACGCCGGTCACCGCGACGAATAGCAGCATCGCGGACGTCGCCCGCTTCTTGTCGAATCCGACGGCCTTCGAGAGTAGCGCGCCGAAGAGCAGAGCGAGTCCCCACACCGTCCAGATGTCGATCTGCGAGAGGATCGCGTAGGCCACTCCCGGTGCCTGCGTGTAGTCTGCCGGTGCTACCAAAGCGCCGAGTCCGTTGTGCTGGATCCAGCTTCCGCTGCCTGCCATGTACGCTGCCTGAACGACGTTCCTGATCGCATGGGGGAGAAGCGAGAGTGACGCGGCGGTCAGGAGCGCGGGGAAGCCCACCGGATTCGCCTGCGTCTTGGCGGTGATGAAGAAGAAGCCGGCGATGTAGATGAGCGCCATCAGCGCACCTACGGCGCCGAAGACCATCGAGGCGGTCGAGACGATGGCCATGGCGCCCCCGTCGCCCGTGTCCACCATCACGTCGCCGCTCGCCTCCATCTCCGCCATGCTCTCCTCGTAGGCGCGGCGATCCTCCTCGGGCATGGTCTCGATCTGCTTTGCCATGACGGCGTCGGCCTGTTCCTGGATCGCTCCGGTCTGGAGGGGTGCGGCAACGCCGGTCTTGATGAGGGTGGACACGACCAGCAGCACCGCGAGCGGAATCCACACCCACTTGGCGGCGGCGCCCACCGCATCGAGGGCCCGGGCGGGGCGGAAGAGTCCGGTGAGCATTGTCAACATGGGGCGCATTGTCTTCTCCATCACTCGTGTCTAAGGGCTGTGAGCGGATCGAGGTTGGCGGCGCGGACCGCCGGGAGAACACCAGCGAGCAGGCCGATGCCGCTCGCGAACACGATAGCGAACAGGGCGAGCCACACCGGGATCTGGAAGAACGCCGTGGTCTCCGGCATCACGCCGCCGGAGGAGCCCGCCTGCGACGCGATCAGGCTCTGGACGAACAGGTTCGCGAGTGCGGCGCCAGCCCATGAGAACGTCAGGCCGCCGATGCCGCCCAGCACACCGATGATGGCCGCCTCGCCCAGGAACACCCGTTTGATCTGCCGGTTCGAGGCCCCAACGGCCTTCATGATCCCGATCTCCCGGGTGCGCTCGTAGATCGACATCGTCATGGTGTTCGCGATACCGAGTGCAGCCACCAGCATCGCGATGGCCCCGAGCGCACCGAGGACCCCCTGGATGATCAGGAAGACCGTGTTGAGCTCTTTGAGCATCGACTGCGACGAGAACGTGAAGAAGCCCTGGCCGGAGATCTCGTCCTCGATCGCCGTCACATTGCGCGTCGAGTCGGCCTTTACGACGACGTTCTCGTACGGGACGTTCCGTCGCGTGGCGCCGTTCATGGTGCGGGCGGCGTCCATGGTGACGAACGACGTCTGATCGGTCTGCATGTCGGTGGGAGCGAGGATCCCCACCACGGTGAGGCGCTGCTTCCGCTCCGTGCCCTGTGCCATCGGATCCTTTTGCATCTCCTCCTCGCTCGGCCACATCATGAGCGTGAGGTCGATCCGCTTCCCGAGCAGGTCGAGCTTGAGCCGACCGGAGGGACCGGCTTGCATGTCCGGGCCTCCCGAGGCGAAGGACGTGGGGACGGCGGCGCCGAGGAGCACCTCGCTGTCGGTGCGAGGGAGGCGGCCCGACTCGAGCTCGTAGCCGAACGCCTCGAACGCATCCATAGGCACGCCCATGATGTTCAGGTACGACTCGTATCGCTTGTACCGGGCCCCCTGAGCGCTCATCACGTAGGTCATCGGCATCACCGCTTCGACGTGCTCGATGGTCTCGAAGCGCTGGAGTGCGGCGTCGGTGAGCTGCCCCTCGTCGGGCATACCCGTCTCCATGCCGCCGGGCAGCACGGTGATGTGCGTAGCTGCCCCGAGGTCGCCGAGCGATGCGGTGAGGTTCGCCTGCAAGCCGATCCCCAGAGACACCATGAGGACGATCGCCGATGTGCCGATGACGACGCCGAGCGACGTGAGGGCGAGACGCAGCTTCATGCGCCGAAGGTTCGAGACGACCAGGAATGCGAGGTCGCGGAAGCGCATGCTTACTCGCCCAGGCCGAAGAGCGCCTTGAAGAACCGTACGAACCAGTTGCCTTCGTCCTCGCCCGCGCTTTCCTCGGCAGGCGCTTCGTCAGGACCGGCCTCGGGCTGGTCCTCGACCGTCACGGTGCGTGTGGCACGGAAGCTCTGCTCGCGGCCGAAGTCATCGCGGTAGGCGAGGACGACGGCGATCTCGAGCGTACCCGGCGACTCGGGTGTCACGGTGGCGTCGATGATCTCGGTGGTCGCCGCATCGATGGAGCCGAGGAAGATCGAGCCCTCGGTGACCACCGCGCCGCTGGCCTCCACGCTGAGGCTGACTCCGCTCAGCGCGAACGCGCTGGCGTTGGCGACCTCGAAGCTCACCGCGAGCGGCTCACCCACGATCGCGGTCTCCGGCACCTCGGCTGAGACGAGGCTGATCGCGGCCTCACGCTCGATGAGCAGGCCGATGGTGTAGGCGACCTCTTGGCGGGCGCCGGCATGCTCGAAGCTCACGGTGACGGGCACGTTGACCGTCCCCGGAGTCGTGCCCGGGCCCGCGATCACGCGGAACGTGACCGTGTCCTCGCGCTGCCCCTTGAGGCTGCCGATGTACTTGGCATTGCCGGTCTCGAGCACCGTGAGTCCGCCGGAGAGCCCGGCGGCCGCCGCCGCGTCGCCACCGCCGCCGGTGGCGCCAAGGACCACGACCACGTTATCGGCGCGGCGGGCGGTGGCATTGTAGACGGTGAGTGTGAGGTCGAAGGCCGAACCCGGGGTGATGCGGTCAGACGACGTGGTGTAGGAGGTCACGACGATCACGGGCGCCGGAGTCGCCGGGGCGATCGGATCGACCGGGAGTGGCGACCCTGCCGTCGGCAGTGCGAGGTCCGCCAGTGGCGTCTCGGTGGCCACGTCGGCGAACGCTCCCGAGGGGACGACGAGCGCGGCCGCGAGAGCGGCCGTGGTCACAAGCCGGGTGATGCGCACGTGCTTCACAGGGAGCCTCCTTGCTCGATGCGCGCGATGGCGCCGTCGACGATGGTGACGATACGATGTGCGACCGCCCTGGCCACGGCACGGTCGTGAGTGGTGATCAGGAACGTCCGCCCCTCGGCGTTCATGGCCTTGATGAGCGACAGGATCTCCTGCCCGGTATGGGTGTCCAGATTGCCTGTGGGTTCGTCGGCGAGCATGATCGCGGGCTCGTTCACCGAGGCCCGTGCGATGGCCACCCGCTGTTGCTCACCGCCGGAGAGTTCCGTGGGCCGGTGGTCGATGCGGTGTCCCAGGCCGACCGCTTCCAGGGCGGCCGCAGCGCGCGCCGTGCGCTGCTCCTCGGGTTCTCCGGAGAAGAGCAGCGGCAGTTCCACGTTGCGGCGGGCCGTCATCGTGCCGATCAGGTTGAACGACTGGAAGACGAAACCCACCTGCCGACGCCGATAGACAGCAAGCTGCTCGTCATCCATGGCCGCCAGGTCGGAACCCGCGACGAGCACGCTCCCGGACGTGGGGCGATCGAGGCCGCCGACTATGTTGAGCAGCGTCGACTTGCCCGAGCCTGACGGGCCCATGACACAGACGATCTCACCGTACGTGATCGAGAGATCGACTCCGCGCAGGACCTCAAGAGGCTCTCCGCCCATGACGTACTGTCTGGTGAGCCCCGTCACCTGTACTGCGGTCGACATACACTCCCCCTGGATGCGTTCCCACGAACCACGATGGTGCCACATCGAGGTGTCCTCAGGTAGGGGCAGTTTCTGATATATCGCTGATGCCTCGACCCCGGTCGCTCGCGCCGCGGCGTGTGCTCACTCCCACATCGCGCGGACGTTCGCACGAATGCTCGACGTGGTGGCTCGCACCACCGGCGCGGTCTCGTCGGCAGTTCCCGCATCGCCTCCGGCCTGGCTTTCGGCGAACAGCGGACGCAACCGGTCGGGGATGAAACGGGTGCGCTGTGCGTAGCCGTACGAGTCCGACCGCCCGCGACCGGCGCGGTAGTAGCGCAGCGGGTGGGTGACGTAAAGGGTGTCACGCGCCCGGGTGCAGGCGACGTAGAAGAGCCGTCGCTCCTCCTCGGTCTCGGCTTCGGAGCCGGTCGCCATGTCCGAAGGGATGTTGCCGTCGGCGGCGTGGATCACGTAGACCACATCGAACTCGAGGCCCTTCGCCGAGTGCATGGTGGAAAGTACGAGGTAGTCTTCGTCGAGCAGCGGTGGACCCGCGAAGTCCCCGGTCCACTGGGGGGCGTCGAGCGTGAGATCGGTCAGGAACCGGGAGCGGTCGGAGAAGCGTGAGCCGAGCATCTCGAGCTGCTCGAGGTCGGCAAGCCGTGCGGGGGAGGCGTCGTAGCGCTCGGCGCATAGCGGTGCGTAGAACGTGCGCGTGGCGTGCAGCTGCGCCGCCACGTCCCCGGTCGGCGCGCTCGCGAGTGTGCGCATCAACGACACGAAGCCGGGCCACACCGCCGAGGTCGCCTCCGGGACGGTGCGGCCGACCCACGCCTCGCAGTCGCCGCCCGACTCGGCCAGCTCGTCAGCGAGCGTCGCCGCCGTACGCGGACCGATGCCGGGGAGCAACCCGAGTACCCGCAGTGCCGCCACGGTGTCCCGGGGGTTCTCGGCCACGCGGATGAATGCGACGAGGTCCTTCACGTGGGCCATCTCCACGAACTTCAGGCCGCCGTACTTCACGAAGGGGATATCGCGCCGCTGGAGCTCCACTTCGAGGTCGAGTGAGTGGTGGGTGGCTCGAAACAGCACGGCTTGCCGCTTGAGGTCGACGCCCTCTTCGCGATGGCCGAGGATCCGCTCGACCACGTACGATGTCTGCTCGGTCTCATCGCGACACGTGACGAGGGCCGGGCGGGCGCCGCCCTCACGTTTGGTCCACAAGGCCTTGTCGTAGCGCTCGGAGGCCTCGGCGATGATCGCATTGGTGGCCTCCAGAATGGGGGCGGTGCTGCGGTAGTTGCGCTCGAGTGTCTGCACGCTCACCCCGGGTACCCGCGCGGGCAGGTCGAGGATGTTGCGAACGGTGGCGGCCCGGAAGCCGTAGATCGCCTGCGCGTCGTCGCCGACGACCGTGAGCCCGTGGCCGTCTGGCCGCAGGAGCCCGACGATGTCCGCCTGGATCGCGTTGGTGTCCTGGTACTCGTCCACCAGCACCGCGTCGAAGCGGTCGCGGATGACGGCGCCCAACGCCTCGTCGGCGAGCATGCCCCGCCAGAACAGCAGCAGGTCGTCGTAGTCGAGCACGTGCGCCTGCTCCTTGCGATCGACATACGCCGAGAACAGCCGGGTAAGCCCCTCGGCGGCATCCTTGCACCAGGGGAAGCGTGTCTCAAGCACCCGCTCGAGGGACTCGGCGGCGTTCACGCAGCGCGAGTAGATGTCTAGACAGGTCCCCTTCTGGGGGAATCGGCGTGCGCCGGCACCAAGATCAAGACCGGTGCGCACGGCGTGCATGAGGTCCTCGGAGTCGCCACGATCGAGGATCGTGAACCCCGGCGGAAGTCCGATCGACTCGCCATGGATGCGGAGGAGCCGTGCGGCCACGGCGTGGAACGTACCGCCCCAGACCCTCGCTCCGGCAAAGTGGTCGGTCGACGCGTCGTCATTCCGCGCGGCACGACGAAGGATGTCGTCGGTACGGCGCAGCATCTCGTCGGCGGCACGGCGCGTGAAAGTGAGCAGGAGGATGCGCCCGGCGGGCGTTCCGCTGGCGATCAGGTATGCCACGCGGTGGGCGAGCGTGGTGGTCTTGCCGGTTCCCGCGCCGGCGACGATGAGCAGCGGGCCGGCATCGTGTGTGACCGCAGCGCGCTGCTCGTCGTTCAGGTCACGCAAGAGCGATTCGGGCGCGGATAGAAGGCGTGTACTCATGAGTGCTCCGGTGCGAGGGTGTGGTACCCCCCGATGCTAGCACCATCGGCGCCAGAAAGCGAACAGGTGTTCGCATAATCGCGTACTGCTCAGGACGACGCGTGTCTCGAGCCGTACGCCTCCACCTCGGCGATCCGGTCCTGCCGTGTGCCCTCATCGAGGAACGCCGCCTGGAACGATGCGGCCGCGAGTCCGATGAGCTCCGTCCGGGAAAGACCCAGCGCCTCGGCCGCCGCGACGTAGTTCTCGACCAGGTATCCGCCGAAGTAGGCGGGATCATCGGAGTTGATCGTGACCAGCAGTCCGGCGTCCATCATCGCCCGAAGCGGATGGCTCACCATGTCTGGAACGACCCTGAGCCGGACGTTCGACAGCGGGCAGACCGTCAGCGGCACGCGGTCCATCGCGAGCCGTGCTGTGAGTACCTGGTCCTCGAGGCAGCGCACGCCATGGTCGATACGCTCCGCCCCGAGCACGTCGAGTGCGCCGGTGATGTACTCGGGCGGCCCCTCTTCGCCGGCGTGCGCGACGATTCGGTATCCAGCGGTGCGTGCGGCGGTGAAGACCTCGGCGAAGTCGTCGGGGGGATGTCCCAGTTCGGCCGAGTCGAGCCCCACGCCCGCGATGCGGTGCCCGTACCGCCGCGCCCGCTCGAGCGTGAGCGACGCACTCTGCGGCGACATGTCTCGCAGGAACGACATGATCAGACGGTAGGTGATCCCGTAACGCTGTTGTCCGTCCTCAAGCGCCCGGAGGATGCCCGCGAGCACGGTCCCGAACGGCACGTCGCGCTCGGTGTGGGTCTGCGGGTCGAAGAACGGCTCGACGTGACGGATGTTCTCGGCGGCGGCGCGGGTGAGATACGCCCAGGTGAGGTCGTAGAAGTCCTGCTCGGTGATGAGCACGGAGCAACCCGCGTAGTACAGGTCGAGGAACGACTGCAGGTCGGAGAACTCGTAGGCGGCGCGTGCGCTTTCGACGGAGTCGTAGGGGAGGGTGAGGCCGTTGCGCGCGGCCAGCTCGAACATGAGCTCCGGCTCGAGCGTCCCCTCAAGGTGCAGGTGCAGCTCTGCCTTTGGTAGGCCCTGTACGAAGGTGCGCAGCGTCTCGCCCATGCGTGTCCTCCTTGCAAGCCCGCGTGTGATGGTATTGGTGCCCGGGGTGGGAGTCGAACCCACACGAGGTTTCCCTCAAAGGTTTTTGAGACCTCCGCGTCTGCCATTCCGCCACCCGGGCTTGGGGGCGTACGACTCTTCTGAGAGATAGTAACCGTGACGGGCTAGAGGAGGAAGCCCGCAGCCCTCAGTGTGCCGAGATCAGAGAGCACCGACCACATGTTCAGCAGCGTGAACGCTGCGACCAAGAGCAGGAGTGCCGTACTGACGCCGAGCCGAAGCGCGGTCTTCTGGAGGGCCTCGGCCGTGGCCCGGGCGTCCGCCCCGTTCGAGTGAGGGGGCGGGAGACGTGCTGATTCCCTGTATGCGACCACGGCAAGCAGCAAGCTCGCCCCACCGCAGACGGCGGTCAGGGCTATCCAGACCACGTTGACGACACCTGCGCTGCCGGGGTACCGGGCGACGAGTGAGCCCAGGAGCACGCTCGCCACGATGTAGACGAGGGGGAGTGCGGTGGCGGCCTGGGTGTAGTCGATGAGGCGTCGCCCGTGTCCGAGTGCGGTATCCAGCCCGGCCGCGCGGGGGGTGTCGCCAGCCGCACCGGGCTCAGTGCGCGACAGCCTCGAGGATGCCGAGATCGCGCTTGTCGCAAGCACGAGACTGCCCGCAAGGTACACACACACGAATACGACGTATGCATAGACATAGGTCATGCTTGAGGCGAACGACATGTGCCCCTCCCGGCCCCCAGGTGATCCTCGATCACTCATCATACGCGAAACCAGAGCCCGCCTGCGGGAGGCTGGTCCATAAGGTGACCGCGCTCCGATGAGCTACCGGGTCGCCTGCGCGGCGCCTGTGACTAGACGATCGCGGGCTGGAGCCCGGCGCTTGACGCACTCTGCCGTGCACTCAGGATCGTGAGCAGCGCGTGCACCACATTGCGGTCGTAGGCGCTGTCCACTCCCTGAACCAGTTGGTTCGCGGCTTCGGAGGGTGCGAGGGCCCGCCGGTGCGGCCGCTCGGCTGTCATGGCCACGTAGCTGTCGCAGACCGCGATCACACGCGCGGCCACGGGAATCTCGTGCCCCTTGAGTCCCGTCGGGTAGCCCGTTCCATCGAGCCGCTCGTGGTGATGTCTGATCGCATGCTGGATACGGGGGGCGAGGTTGCCACGTTTGACGATCTCGGCGCCGGCGTCCGGGTGTCGCCGTACGGTGGCGACCTCCTCGGGTGTCAGCGGACGCGCCGCCTTGATGATCTCCTCCGGTACCTGGAGCATGCCGACATCGTGCAGCAGGGCGGCGACCCGGATGTCTTCCAGGTCGCCGGTGGGTAGACCCATCGTGCGCCCGACCTCGACGGCGAGCTCAGCGGTCAGCGTCGAATGTTGCGAGTACTCAGGCTGGCGCAGGTCCACGAGGTCAGCCAGCGTACGGAGCGTGCCCTCCATGCGGGCGCGCGCTTCGTCGAGGAGTCGACGGTTGTCGGAGCCCAGCTCCATGATGCGAGCCACGAGCTGCAGGCCATCAAGCTGCTGCCGCTCGAACTCGCCTTCGGCGCGCCATGCGCAGGCGACCGAGTCAAGGCGGCCGTTCGCCCTGAGAGGCACCGCGATCACGCTGCCGTCCGTGCCGTCATCGGAGACGGTGAGCGGCGTTCCCGCCGTGACCGCCTCCATTGCCGCGCTGCTCATCGCACGCTCCGCGGCGGCAGCATCCGCGGACTCGATGACGAACATCTGCATGTCGTCATCGACCAGGGCTGCGGCGTCGGCGCCGAAGTGCTCGGCCGCGTTCTGGAGCAGCGAGTCGAGACTCTCGCCACGGCTGAGGTCAGCCACCGTGGTGGCGGCGTCGAGGGCGAACGCCAGATGCTCGTAGCCCTCCTTGATCTCCTCCCGCGCCTCCTGTACTTCCTGGTGTGCGGCCTTCATCGCCTGCCGAAGTCGCGTGTGCTGGTCGTACAGGTAGATCAGGAAAGCGAGGATCAGCCCGGGCGCGAGAACCCGGAACGTGTGACTGCGGAACAGCCACATCTCCGACGGCGCCACCTCCGAGAGGACCATGACAAGCAGCACACCTATGATGGCGATGAGCACTATCACGACCGTGTATCCGAGCATATCGAGCTGGTGCTCGCGCGCGATGTACCGATCGAAGGTGCTGTCGTGCTCTTGGGCCGTGCGCTTCATGCAATCCTCCTGGTCACACTCGGTGGTCATGAGAGATATCGGCTCGTGAAGGCCCGGGGATGAGTGCGGGCGGCGAACGACCGCCCGGCGGTCGCGGTACGCGGATGGTCGGCGCTGCACCACGCACCGGCTGTGGCCGTATACTCATCGCATGGATGTCACAACGGCATACGCACGCATGGACCCTTCGGTACGGGCACACGTGGAGAACGTGGCGGCGAACCTGCAGCTCACAGCCGACCTGGGCTATGGCGACGTGACACTGCTTGTGCCCCACGACGAGGGGCTGCTCGTGGTGGCTGACGCGCGTCCGATGACCGCGATGTCGGCGGTTCCGCTCAGCCGCGTGGGGCAGACCGTCGACCGGTCCGATGAGCCTGAAGCGTACGACGCCCTGGAGACCGGCGCCCCGGCGTGCAGCGTCCGCCGACGCATCCGCCGCGGCATCTCCTTCACCTCCACCGGCTATCCGATCGGTCCGGCTGACCAGCCGTACGCTGTGGCGGTTCGCCATGTCGCACAACCCGTGGCCGAGGCCCCGGGCAAGATGGAGATCGCGTTCATGCGCCTTGCGAGCCTGGTGCTCGAGCGGTTGCAGGCAGGGCCGCTCACCGAGTTGGAGAGCGCACTTCCGTATGCGACCACGCGCCTGGCGGGCGATGGAGTCATGGAGGTCTCGGCGCAGGGTGTGATCACCTACGCGAGCCCGAACGCCGTGAACATCCTTCGGCTTGCCGGTCTCGAGGGGGCGCTCGAAGGGAGTCTGGCGACGGCGACACCCGGTGGACTCACCGCCGTGGCCCCCGTGCTGGGGACTGACAGTGCGCGGGGGATCACGGTCGCGGTCAGCGGCCGAAGCT
>Ga0265295_1003870_pt1 | contig 20989 bp, 25 predicted proteins | sample Munlansysbiofilm_FD_192503 | JGI IMG/M metagenome (GOLD analysis project Ga0265295, IMG submission 192503) | Leachate microbial communities from a municipal landfill in Southern Ontario, Canada - Methane capture system biofilm | ecosystem: Engineered > Solid waste > Landfill > Unclassified ... | reverse complement strand
ATTGGGTGCAATATTAATTGTATTATTGTTACTAATCCCCACTTCAATCACTAAACGATCCGTTAATTCACCATTACTCCAACCCGGAAAATCATATGGAATTGTTCTTAAAATCATCCCGTAATAATGCTCACCACTGCGTTGTGGAATATCCACCTGTGCTTGACGCCAAGCAGAAATAGGTATATCACCACTATTTGTTTTACGGAGCACTCGCATTGATATATATGAAGCAAACGGAGTTGAAGAAGGGCCATACTCTATCGTGGCAGATGTAGCAGTATTTGTTGTTCCTAATATTCTATCACTTCCAAAATACAAAGTCGCTGGTAATATCGGATGGTCCTCAGCAACCACCGGCGCCGGTTTTACCACATTAGTCGTTTCGCCTTTATATTCATTATTCTTTTTAATCATAATTTGTGTTGATAAATTACCCAGTAATACCACCACAAATAATAAGAACATTCCATATATAATCCCCGTAATAGCAAACCCTTTATTCTTCATAAAACTCTCCTACTTTTCTATCTAAAGTATAATGGTTTTTAAAATTTATGTCAATTAAATAAAAGGCCAATGGCCTTTTATTTAACAACTATATTAATAATTTTTTTAGGAACAATAATCATTTTGATTATCGTCTTATCTTGAATATGATTTTTGATATTATCAATTAATAGTACCGCTTGTTTTAAGTCTTCATCAGTTATATCAACATTTACCGTAATATTAGCTCGCACTTTACCATTAATCTGTACTACCATGGTTATTTTATCTTCTTTTAACTTAAGTGGATCTAATACCGGATAGTCAGCTAAATGAATGCTCTCTTTATTACCAAGTTGGTGCCACCATTCTTCACTAACATGTGGAGCAAATGGAGCAAGAATTAAGCATAAATCTTCTAAATACTTTTTAGGAATTAAATCATATTTACTTAAACCATTAACATATTCCATAATTCTTGAAATACAAGTATTAAATTGAAATTTCTCAATATCTATCGCAATATGTTTGATAGCAAGATTTAATACTTTATCTAACTCTAAAATGTCTTCATTATTATCGTCTACTCTTTCCATTAAACGATCAATTCGTTGATAAAATTTATCAATGGCTTTAATTCCATCATCCGTCCAAGGGCCACCATCTATATAGTTAAACCCAAACATCAAGTAACCTCTTAATACATCGCTACCATATTTTTCAATATACTCATCAGGTGCTACTGTATTACCTTTTGATTTGCTCATTTTCTCACCATCAGATCCCAAAATAATTCCTTGGTGGACTAACGATGAAAAAGGCTCATCAAATGATAAATAACCCATATCACGCAAAGCTTTAGTGAAAAAACGTGCATATAATAAATGCATACAAGCGTGTTCTATTCCTCCAACATATTTATCAACTGGCAACATTTTATTAATTAAGTCAGAATTAAATGGTAAATTATTATTTTTATTATCTGGATATCTTAAATAATACCACGAAGAACAAACGAAAGTATCAAGTGTGTCAGCATCACGAATAGCTGGTTTACCACACTTGGGACATGTCGTATGCATAAATGATTCACTAGTAGCCAATGGACTTTTACCAGTTGGTTTAAATTCAACATCAGTTGGTAATAAAACCGGTAAATCTGTTTCTGGAACTGCTACTGGTCCACATTCATCACAATAGACAATAGGAATTGGTGCTCCCCAATAACGTTGGCGTGATACTAACCAATCACGTAATTTATAGGTAGTTACTAAGCCACCCATACCAAGCTTTTGTAAACGATCTGCTACTTTTAATTTCATTTCTTCAGTGTTAATATCTGATAAATCATCACTATTAATTGATACCCCATATTCAACATATGGTAAATTCATTTCCCCTTTTAATGGCTTTACAACCGGAACGATATCTAAATTAAATTTAGTGGCAAAAGCAAAATCACGTTCATCATGCGCCGGAACTGCCATTACTGCACCCGTTCCATAACTAGCAATTACATAATCAGCAATCCAAATTGGAACTTCCCGGCCATTAATTGGGTTAACTGCATAACTACCAGTAAAGACTCCCGTTTTTTCTTTCACCGTACTAGTACGGTCAATTTCACTTAACTGACTAGTTAAAGCAATATATTCATTTACAGCAGCTTTTTGCTCTTCGGTAACCAATGATGCAACCAAGTCATTTTCCGGCGCTAATACACAATATGTACAACCATAAAGCGTATCAACCCTAGTAGTAAAAACTTCAAAACTATGATTACTATCTTTTACTTTAAAGGTAACATTTGCTCCTTCACTTTTACCAATCCAATTACGTTGTAAATTTTTTGTTCGCTCTGGCCAATCTAATTTATCTAAATCATTTAATAATTCTTCTGCATAATCAGTTATTTTAAAAAACCATTGGTTTAATTTTTTGCGTTCAACAATTGTTCCACAACGTTCACAAGCACCATTAATTACTTGCTCATTAGCCAGCACTGTATTACAAGATGAACAATAGTTAACTGGTGCTGCCTTTTTATAAGCAAGTCCCTTTTTATAAAGTTCTAAAAACATCCATTGTGTCCACTTATAATAACTAGGATCACTAGTTATTAATTCATAATCCCAATCAATCGTTGTACCAATTGCTTTTAGTTGGCGTTCCATAACTTGAATTGATTCATATGTTTTAATTTGTGGATGGATCCCGGTTTTAATTGCATAATTTTCTGCAGGTAATCCAAAAGCATCAAACCCCATCGGGTGAAAAACATTATAACCATTCATCCTTTTATATCTTACCCATGTATCAGCTGGAGCAAAATTATACCAATGCCCCATATGTAAAGCCGCTCCTGAAGGATATGAAAACATTTCTAAAGCATATAGCAAAGGCTTAGAATTATTTAAATCAAACTTATAAGTTCCTTCTTCTTCCCATTTTTTTTGCCATTTATTTTCAATTTTATGATAATCCACTTTCATCACCTGATATTATTATATATGAATTAAACAAATAAAAAAAGGGTTTAACCCTTTAAAAAATTTATAATTTCATAATAATTAAATCCAGCTTGTATTGCTTTTTTAATTAATTTATCTTCTGAGTATTTAGCTTTATTTTTATTAATAAAATTACTCAATGAACTCGCTTCATCTATATTCATTTCATCAAGTGCTAAGTTTATCACTTCCGGTTGGTAACCTGCTTGATTCAAATAATCATATAGTTTTTTTCTTAACATAAAATTACTCATTGGCTTGACATTCCTTAGTTGCTTATTAATAATTAGTTGACATCGTTCTTGCCAAAAATCATCACCTGATTGATTAAATATTTCATCATTTTCGAGCATTTCAATACCGCGCTTTTGTAAGTCTCGCTTTATTTTTAATGGACCATCTAAGGTTAAATTAATTCGATCATTAATAAAAGCTCGCTGATAAATTCCATCATTTAAATATCCATCTAAAGTCAACTTACCAATTAGATATTCAACTTCTAAACAACCAAGCTTTATTAAATATTCGCGCATTTCTTTTATTGAACGAAGACGATAATTATTATATTTAATTGCTCTCAAATAACAATCATAACTATTACTAATCATTAATAATTCCTTTAGTAATACATCATCAATTTCCTTACCAGCCAATAATCTTTCTTTAACCAAGGTGTCTTCATCAACTGTAATTAGCCGTTGATCTTTTAGTTTTATTTGATAGCCATTATTAAGTTTAGTAACTTTTTCAATTTTCATATATCACCTCATAAAAAAGGAACATTTAGTTCTTTATAATCATTAAATGTTCCGCAACTTCTTCCAAAGCTTTACCAATATTTTTTTCTGATTTATAGTCACCCGCCGGCATTTGCAAATGCTGGGTTTCTTCTATTTGTCTACTACGTTTAGCAGCAATATGCACTAATTCATACTTTGAGTCTACTATTGTTAGCAACTTATCAATTGATGGATAAATCATAGTATCACCCCTCCTATTTTTAGTATAACGGGGTTATATCTATAGTGCAATTCTTTCGACAGAAGTTGACACATTCTTTTTACGCAGAGCTTGTAATATTTCTACCATAGCCCATGTGTCTTGTTTACAGTATAAAAGCAGATTATGATATGCTTCTTCATAAACAACCGGGTCCATTTTTTGAAACTTAGCATAAACTGTCATGGCTTCAATACCATTTCCAACCACTAAATCTTTATATGAAAGATCCGTAAATACTGGTAGTACTTTTTTAATGGAATATGAGCCACTTAAACCCGGATGATAATAATTAAACATCGATGATTCTTCTTTAGCAAATCCTAAGGCTGTAAACATTTTTTCATTACCTTTTAATAAATACATTAAATCAAACACCATATCCAACATCTTATAAATATCAGCTTTTAAGTCTGGGTATATTTTAGCCATTTCTTTTAATCTTGTTTTTTCAAAAGACTCGTTATAAACAACAATAGTCCCAGGTTTATCGGTATTAATATGTGAAATTAAAGATTCCATTAATGCCCGACGTTCATCGCCATTATTAGTTGCTAAAAATTCAAAATGATCTTGATCTTTATCACATAAACCCGGCTCTTTTTCAATATGCAGTGAATATTGAAATAATGATTGACTATAACATTTTTCGCCTTTAAAACGTGGCAGCGGCGCTGCAAAAGTTTCAAAGTCTAAATGATATAGAGGATATATTAAATCATCCAGCTTAGCTTTTATTTTTATATGGTCTATATATTCAGTATATTGATCATATGCATCACGAATTTCAATATGTTTTTTCTTACTTAACCAATCATATGGAACATCACTTAATTTAACCATTCCAGCATTAATTAAATCTAGGGCATCATGTTCATTAATTTTACTATTAGAAATACTAGTATAAGCAAAGACATTATTAGTTGCTGGTAAACTTGCAAAACAATAATCTGCAAAATTACACTTAGTATTTTTTTTCTTTTCGCACCACTTACCAACTGGTACTGGATTAGTATTGGCATCCATTATATATTCAAAAATACGTTCCTTCATCAAATGAACTTTATCTTGCATATTTGCTGTTATTTCAGTTAAATCTATTAAACGAATAATTTCATTACCATTTTCATCTGGTAAATAATTTGGTTGACCATTAATATATTCACCTGTAAAAACATACTCATGATTTAAAACCGCTAGGTAGTAATTTATTTTAGGGATTAAATGGTGGCGATTAGTATTCTTTAAATCTTGCTCAATTATATAGCGCTGAATAGCTAAATCATATACATAACGGCCGCAACTATCAAAACGATCCATTAATTTAGCAATTTTATCAGGCCATTTTTTCTTTAAGTGTTCTTCAGGATTAGTTTTTAATTGATAAATACCTTGACCATTAACCTCAAAAATAGAAAAGTGCTCACCTTGTAATTTACCACCTAAATCAGCAAATTTTTTACTAGTAGTAGCTTTTACTTCAATTATATTAATCTGATCATTACTTTCGTTATAAATATCTACATAACATAAAAATTTAATTCCATTCTCCTTATAATCAAATGCTTCTTGTTTGAATGTAGTTGGTGAAGAAATAGTATTACCTCCAAATTTATGATGAATATATTTACTAGCTTCAATTTCTACCGCCGTATAATAAGGCATCATTACTTCTAGATGTTCATTTTCACCTTCTTCTAAAACTTCCGCTTCATGCAAAGAACTAATAATTTCACTACTTTTATTATCAATCTCTTCTTGTAAATATTCTTCATATGTCATATCACTTTTTTGATAATCATCTTTTAACATATCAAGTGCAACATAACGTGGACAACGCATATAATTCATAAATCTTGTTTTAGTTATTACCATTTTTTCACCTCTTTCTCTCATTATATAATAAAAAAGTAGTAAATTATATTATCTACTACTAGCAAGCCCATATTTACCTACATATAATGCTAATCCCATTAAAAATAAGCAACATACAATAATTACAATTCGTTCAGGCCATCTTGAACGCTTAAAAAAATCAAATAACCACTCTGCCATTATATAACCTCCTTCTTTTAAAATGGTAACTTCATCTTACCATTTGCCATCTTTTTCATTAATTCTTTACTTTGTTCAAATTGATTTAATAATCGGTTTACATCTTCTACTTTATTACCGCTGCCTTTTGCAATTCGCTGTTTTCTACTAGCCTTAATAATATTAGGATTCCTTCGTTCTTTCGGGGTCATCGATAAAACAATCGCCTCTACTCTAGCCATTTGTTTAGGATCAATATTTATGTTATGTAAGCCCATTTTATTTGCTCCTGGAATCATTTTTATTAGGTTGGAAATATTCCCCAGTTTACGCATTTGTTTCATTTGATCTAAAAAATCCTCTAAATCAAATTTACCAGACTTCATTTTATTAATTGTTTTTTTAGCATCAGCTTCAGTAATCGCCGCTTCCGCTTGCTCAACTAAACCAACGACATCTCCCATTCCAAGAATACGACCAGCTATTCTTTGCGGATCAAATTCACTCAGTCCATCCATTTTTTCAGAAATACCGATCATTTTAATTGGTAATGAAGTTAAATGACGAATCGATAATGCCACTCCACCACGGGTATCGCCATCCATTTTGGTAAGAATAGTTCCCGTTAATGGTAATTGTTCATTAAAACCATTAATTACATTAATTGCATCCTGCCCCATCATACTATCAATTACTAATAATATTTCATCGGGTTTTAACACATTATTTAATTCATTTAATTCAGCCATTAAAGTAGTATCAATATGTAAACGACCGGCTGTATCAATTAATAATATATCATAATTATTTTCTTTCGCATAAGCAACGGCTTCTTTAGCAGTTGTTAATGGAGATTGGTTACCCTTTTCAAATACTTCTACTTTTACTTGATTACCAATTTGCTGTAACTGATCAATCGCTCCCGGACGATAAACATCCAGTGCTACTAATAAGGGTTTCTTCTTCTGTTTATTAACTAAATTTAAAGCCAGTTTACCAATCGTAGTTGTTTTACCACTACCTTGTAAACCAACTAACATAACAATATTAATTTTATTATTTAAATCCAATGTTACTTTAGTATCACCCAATAAACTAACTAATTCATCATGCACTATTTTAACAAATAAATCTCCCGGATTAATACTTTTTTTAACTTCTTCTCCTAGAGCCTTTTCGCGTACTTTTGCCGTAAATTCTTTTACCACTTGATAATTAACATCTGCTTCTAAAAGCGCCAGTCTAATCTCACGCATTGCACCACTAATATTTTCTTCATTTAAAACGCCATAACCTTTTATTTTTGATATTGCAGTTTGTAATCTTTCACCAAGGTTTTCTAACATTTTTATCACCTATTTTATTTTATCAAAAAAGTAAGTATTTGACTACTTACTTTTATGTTTGATTAGTACGTAAACGAACCTTTATTGGATTAACTTGATAATGTTTAAGAGGATGGTATGGAACTAAATTAGTCAAATAAAAATTCTTACGCTGCGAGTCAATAATTTCCGGTTTGATTGAAAACAAGCCTCCACCAGCATGATGGCCATCAAAATTAGTACCATGCCTTAGCATTTCATATCTATGTTCACCAAGATAATTAAATAGTGCTTCTTTCTCAATTAAGATTTCGCATCCATCTGATGCCATCATTAAATCTCCAACAAACAGTTTGAATTTCATAATACTCCTTAATTAATTATTCTACGATTTTTAAATTATTTAATTTTAAATGAGCTAAAAACTTGGTTTTAAATTGATCAATATCTACTTGATCTAAAGTTTTATTTAACGAACCAATTGTAAATCTTACCGTGTAATTTATAACATCCTTCATCAAATACTTATCAATTAATTCATAATTAATTAAATATTGATCTTCAAAACTTAATAAGATATCTTTTAAGTTTTGATATTTTAATTTATGATCCATAATAATACTATAATCTAATGTAACACTCGGATATTTACTTATCTCTTGATACAAAATTGTTTGATTATTTATTTCATGAAATAAATTAATATTAATATCTGCTACCGCAATAATTTTTTTACGATTAATATTTGATAAAACATCACCAGTAAATAATTTTACTTGACCAACAATATTATGATTAATTATAACATCTAGTACTTTAGTATAATAATTAAATGATGTCCCCGGTTGAAAACTTACTGTTACATTTTTTAGGTTAATAAATAATGCTTTTACCATCTCTTTTAATTTTAAATATACTTGCTCAGTATTATTTATTTCATCTACCATTAGAATAACTAATTTTCGATGATTAGTTGTATCAGTCATTGTTGTTCCTAATTCAAAAATAGAAAATTGTTCTTTTAATTTTAAATTCGTGTTAACAACATCTAGAAGTGATAAGGCTAAATCATCACGTAATATATTATCTTCACTTCTTCCTAATACTGAAACATTATCTTTTTTAATCTTTAATTTATCTAGTAATGATGTTTTATACCAAACATAGGAATGAACTTCATGAAGACCATATTTAAGGGCTAGAAACTGTTTTAAGTTGTATTCGGCTTGGTATTCATTGTTCTCTACTCCAAAGGTTAAATCAACCTTTAATGGCCTTTTTTCAATGTTCTCATAACCATACATCCTTGATAATTCTTCAATTAAATCTGCTTCAATCGTTACATCTTTTGTTGCTCTAAAAGTTGGTACTTGTACTTCATAATAATCTTCCATTATTTTAACTTTAAATGACAATGCAGATAAAGTTTTAACTACAAAATCATCATCTAATTCTTTCCCTAAATTACGTTTGATTGTTGATTTATATAATAAAATTGTTGGGCTATTAAATTCAACTGCTTTTTTATCAGTAATTCGTGATGCAAAAGTAATTTCAGGATTAACATTTTTTAATAATTTAATAAATCTTTTAGTAGCAATAATTGTTAAATTAGGGTCAAGTGATTTTTCATAACGAGCACTCGCTTCAGTTCTAAGCCCTAATCTAATTGATGCAGAGCGAATCACATACGCATCAAAATTAGCACTTTCTAATATAATACTATTAGTATCATTATTAATTCCTGATTCTAAGCCACCCATAATACCAGCAATTGCAAAATATTTATTATTATTTTTAATCATTAAAGTATTAGCATCAATTTTACGATTAATCCCATCTAAAGTTGTAAAAGTGGTATCATCTTCACCTAAACCTATTTCAATCTTATTAATACCAGCAGCATCAAAAGCATGCATTGGTTGACCTAATTCAATCATTAAATAATTTGTCAAATCTACTAAAAGTGAAATGCTCCTCATTCCCACATAGAATAATTGAATTTGCATATTTAATGGGGTTTGTTTATTTAAAATATTATTAATTTTAATGGCGCTATAACGTGGACAATAATCATAATTGTGAACAACTACATCTAAATCTTCACCCTCAATTTCATCTTCATATACATCAAGCGGTAATAATTCATGTCCGGTAATAGCCGAAATTTCACGAGCGATGCCATAATGTCCCCATAAATCCGGGCGATTAGTTAATGACTTGTTATCAATTTCTACAATTATATCTTCAATCGCTAGATAATCTTTAATATTACGGCCAACTTCATAATTATCTGGTAATTCAATAATTCCTTCATGATCATCACTAATTCCAAGTTCTGAACCACTACATAACATCCCGTATGAAGTAACACCAGCAATTTTTTTAGCTTCAATAACAAAGTCACCTATTCTACCACCAACTTGAACAAATGCTGATTTTAAACCAACTCGAACATTAGGAGCACCACATAAAACATCCACTTTGCCTTCACCATCATTTACTTTTAAAACATGATATTGTGGCTTAGTTGGATGATCTTCACAACTAATAACTTCCCCAACAATAATTCTATCTAGATCGTTACCTACTTGAATAACACCTTCTACCTCGGCTGTTCTAATCGAAAACTTATCCCAAATATTTAACCAATCAATTTTATCACTATTTTTAATATGACTCTTTAATATATTACATGATATTTTCATATGTCCTCCTAATTAATATTAAATTCCGTTATTTTTCTTAAATCCCCGCTATTAAATAATCTAATGTCACCTATTTTATATTTCATCATCGCTAGTCTAGTTAAACCAAGGCCAAAAGCAAAACCATTATAAACTTTACTATCAACGCCACTCATTTCTAATACATTGGGATGAATCATACCACAAGGACATAATTCAATCCATCCAGTTCCTTTACAAGTTGGACAACCTTTACCATCACAAATAACACAACTACAATCCAGTTCAAATCCCGGCTCTACAAATGGAAAAAAACCAGGGCGTAAACGCACATCAACGGATTTATTAAATACTCGTTTAAGTAGTCCTTCCATGACATAAATTAAATTACCAATCGAAACATCTTTATCAATCACCATTCCTTCAACCTGAAAGAAAGTATTCTCATGAGAGGCATCAATATCTTCATTACGAAAGCATCTACCAGGAGCACAAATTTTTAATGGGACATTATACATTTCCATTCCTTTTACTTGATTAGGTGAGGTGTGAGTTCTGAGTAACATGCCATTTGAAAGCCAAAAAGTATCTTGCATATCGCGTGCTGGATGATTAGAAGGAATATTAAGTGCTTCAAAATTATAGTAGTCAGTTTCCATTTCATCACCACTAATAACCGTGAATCCCATAGATACCAATATATCCGTTACTTCTTTTGCAACTATCGTCACTGGATGAAGGCTACCCAAATGATCTTTTGCTTCAAAAGTTTCATCAAAATCAGGGATGGTTACTGCCGATAATAAACTTCTTTTTTGCTCAATTAATATTTGAAGTTCTTCTTTCGTATCATTTAAAAGACTACCCGCTATTTTTTTATCTTCGGCTGACATATCCTTTAATTCTGAATAATAACTAGTTAAAATACTATTTTTACCTAAATATTTTGACTTTAATTCATTTAATTCATGTTCACTAGTTACCGTTTCTAATTGTTTAGTTAACTCCATTGTTAATTCTAGTAATGATTCTTTCATTTTTCCTCCTTAATAAAAAAATACTTAAAATAAGGGCGTTAATTATCACGCGGTACCACCTTAATTTAAGTATTATACTTAATCTCTTATTCGTTAACGCCGAAATACGTACTAACTTTTGATATTATCTCCCGTCGTCTGCTAATAGGTGAATTCATAAAATATTATTATTAGTTTCCACCAACCACTAACTCTCTATAAATAATTAATTTTACTACTACTCCTAAATCATTGCTTTCTAAAACATTATAACATAAATAAAAAATTATTTTCAATAAAAATAGATTAAACCTATCATTTTATCAATTATTTCGGTAAATTATTAAATAATAAATAAAAAACAAGCTAAAGCTTGTTTTAAATAGTCATTAAGTCTTTCTCTTTTTCTTTGAAAATTTCTTCAATTTCATGATTAGCATCATTTATTAAATCTTGAATTCTTTTTTCACCATGACGGATATCATCTTCTGATAAATCCATATTCTCTAAATCTTTAATGGCTTTTTGACGAATATTTCTAACTGCCACTTTACCATTTTCCATTACTTCTTTTGCTTCTTTAACAAAGTTTTTACGAGTTTCTTCTGTTAAAGCTGGCATTGTTAAAATAATAAATTCACCATTATTAGTCGGCATAATACCTAAATCAGCCGCAATAATAGCTTTTTCAATCGCCGCTAAACTGCCACGATCAAATGGTTTAATTTTTAATTCTTTGGCTTCCGGAATACTAATAGCCGCTAAACTTCTTAACTCAGTTAAAGTCCCATAATAATCAACCATTATGTGATCCACCATGGCTGGATTAGCTCTTCCTGCCCGAATATTTTGCAATCTTATTTCCAAGTCATCAATTGCTTTTTCAATACCTTTTTTAGTATCTTCTAATAATTTATTCATTCCATCACGCTCCTACATTTATTATACTATAATTTAAATAATAAAAAAAGATTGTATTACAATCTTTCTTCATTCATTTTTTTAAATTTATTATCAATAATGTTAATTAATTCATTAGTCATAGTTTCGTCTAAATTATCACTATCTACTGGGGCAGTTACCAAACTACCTTGGTGATAATCAATAATCAATCCGTCTTTAACAAACAATACCAATGGTGTAATTAGTGTTTTATCACCATATTCATCGGTTGGTAATATTTCTGAAAAATATGAAATCATTTTTTGATAATCTTCATTATTCTGCTCACGAGCTATTAATGGGTTAAAATATGAAATAGTTTTTATATTATTATTAATTGCCGCTTTTTCAAGCGGAACTGTCACTTGTTGACACTTAGGACAATCAGGAAAACCAAAGAAAATAGTTCCAGTCATTTTGTCATTAAATATTTTTTCAATCTGATAAATATTTCTTTCAATAAATGGATGTTCTTCAGTTACATTTGGATATTCCTCTTTAAAAGATAATACTACCTTCTCCGAAGTTTTTTTAATACTTGGTGCTGCTTCTTGATTATTGCAACCCACTAGTATTAATACTAACATTGATAATATAATAATATAAACTTTTTTCATACTAACACCTTACTTGCGCCATAACCTCTTCAGCAAAATTTTCTTGACGCTTTTCTAAACCTTCGCCTACTTCAAATCTTACCATAGATATAACTTCAATACCACTATTAAGCGCAAATTGAGCAACAGTTATGTCACCATTTTTTACAAAAGCTTGGTCTAATAAACAAATTTCACTAAAGTATTTTTTAATTCTGCCTTCTACCATTTTATTAGCAATAGCTTCTGGTTTCCCTTCATTCATTGCTTGTTCAGTCAATACTTTTTTCTCGTGTTCCACCACATCAGCAGGAATTTCGTTTTGACTAACATATTTAGGACGCATTGCTGCTGCATGCATAGCAATATCTTTCGCTGCTTCAACATTAGTTCCTTTTGCTTTAATCAAAACAGATATTTTACCACCCATATGGATATAATTTGCAATTATTTCTTCTTCATTTGCTTCTAATACTTGCACACGACGGAAACTTAATTTTTCACCAATTTTAGCAGTTTTAGCTATTAAAGTGTCGCTAACAGTTACCCCATTAATCATTAAATTATTAGCCTCTTCAATTGTTTTAGCATCACTAGCCAACATTGTTTGTGCAATATCATTAACTAATATTTGAAATTCTGGGTTTTTAGCAACAAAGTCAGTTTCAGTATTCACTTCTAAAATTACGGCTTTGTTTGCATCAACAACAGCTGTACTTAATCCTTCAGCTGCAATTCGCTCTTGCTTACCAGCAGCTTTACTAATACCTTTTTCGCGAAGCCAATCAATTGCTCCATCAATATTACCATCACTTGCTTCTAGTGCTTTTTTACAATCAAGCATCCCAGCGCCGGTTAAATCTCTTAATTCTTTTACTTGTTTTGCACTAATCATGTTTATTCCTCCTATTTTAAAACTGTTAATAATTCGTCTTTTTTCATTTTACTATAACCACTTACACCTTGGTCTTTAGCAATAGCTTTTAATTCAGTAACAGTCATCGTAGTATAATCAACTTTTTTAGTAGTTTTTTTAGGTTTTGCCTCTTCAACCACTTCTGCCTTTTGAACTTCTTTAGCTGGCTTTTCTTTCTTAACTACTTCTTTTTTAGCTGCTGGTTTTACTTCTTCAGTTACTTCAACTTTTTTAGTTTCCTTAACTACTTTTTCTTCCCTAACAGTTTTTATTTCTTCTCTAGCTGGCTTATCATCTCTAACTGGTCTAGGGCGTGGTGCGCGCTCAGGTTCAGTCACATAATCAATTAATGTCCCACCATTTACTTCAATAATAGCATTTACTAAAACACCAGTAATTAATTTAACAGCACGAACTGCATCATCATTCCCCGGAATAATATAATCAACTAAATCAGGATCACAGTTAGTATCAACAATTCCAAAAACTGGAATTTTTAATTTGCGAGCTTCTGCAATTGCAATTTCTTCTGCTTTAGGATCAACTACAAATAATGCTTGTGGTGTGCGTTGCATATCACGAATCCCACCAAAATAACGAACTAAACGGTCGTATTCTTTTTTAAGACCGATAACTTCTTTTTTCGGTAATTTTTCAAAAGTACCATCTTTTTCCATTTTTTCAATTAATTCTAAACGATTAACACGTTTACGAATTGTTCCAAAGTTAGTTAAAGTTCCCCCTAACCAACGTTCAGTTACATAATACATATTAGCGCGTTTTGCTTCCTCTTGAATAGGTCCTTGTGCTTGTTTTTTTGTACCAACAAATAAGAATTTACCACCAGCTTCTGCAATTTTTTTGAATTCAGCATAAGCTTCTTCTATTTTCAAATTTGTTTTTTGTAAATCAATAATATGGATCCCTTCTCTTTGTGAAAAGATATACTCTTGCATTTTGGGATTCCATCTCTTTGTTTGGTGACCAAAATGAACACCAGCTTCTAATAAATAAGTCATAGCAACAACTGCCATAATTTTTCCTCCTCTTTCGTTTTACACCTGAGTGCTTCTTCTTTAAAAAACCACTAACTAGTAGCACTTGGCTTTTAAATCCACATCATGTTTTTATTTAATTACTTTTAATAATTCGTCTTTTTTCATAGTGCTATAACCACTAATTTTTTGTTCTTTAGCTAAAGCTTTTAATTCTGCCACTGTCATCTTTGTTAAATCATTAGTTTTAACATTTTCTTTAGTAGCTTTCGCTTCTTTAACTACTTCTTTAGTAGCTTTCGCTTCTTTAACTACTTTTTTCGTAGTTTCTTTTGAATTAGCTTTTACTTCAGTTACAACTGGAGTAACTTTTTCATCTACTTTTAAACCTAAACCTACTTTAGCAGTAATAACTAAGTTTTTAAATGCTGCTGGTTCTAAAATCGCAACTTGTGACAACATTTTACGATCTACCTCTACACCCGCAACTTTTAAACCATGCATAAATTTTGAATAACTAAGTCCGTGTTCACGAGTTGCAGCGTTAATACGCTCAATCCATAAACGACGAAACATTCTTTTGTTTTGACGACGATCACGATATGCATATCTAAGTGATCTCATTACTTGTTCATTAGCCGTTTTATATAAACGGTGTTTACTACCAAAGAAACCTTTGGCCATTTTCATTATTTTACGACGACGGTTTTTAGCAACCGGTCCACCTTTAACTCTTGGCATATTTTATTCCTCCTTCTGTTTTATAAACCTAACATCGTCTTAATTCTTGCTTTATCTGAACCAGTCATATATTGCTTTCCTCTTTTTTGACGACTAATCTTTGATTTTTTCCACCCAGTGTTATGACCACGGCCCTTTTGAGTAATTTCGATTTTTCCACTTGGTTTTACTTTTGTTCTTTTTGCTGCACCCTTATGGGTTTTCATTTTTGGCATATTTTATTCCTCCTTTATTTTTTTCTTCGGTGTAAGTTGCATAATCATTCGACGACCTTCCAACTTTGGTTTCGCATCTAACTCAACTAGATCACTCAGTGCTTCATAAAACTTCATTAACTGTTCAGTTCCTTGATTAGCATGAACTATTTCACGATTTCTAAACATTAAATCAACTTTAATCTTATGACCCTTTTCTGCATAACTACGAGCATTGCGTACCTTTGTTTCAAAATCATGAACATCAGTATATGGACGTAAACGATAAATTTTTAAAGCTGAGTTTGTTTCTCGTTGTTTTTTATTACTTTCTTTCTGCTTTTTATTACGTTCATACTTAAATTTATTATAGTCCATTAACTTACAAGTTGGCGTTTCTCCTTGACCCACTTGAACCAAATCAAAACCAGAAAATTCTGCTAATGTAAGTGCATCAGCAATATTTTTTTCTCCTAATTGTTCGCCTTTAGGCCCGATTACAAAAACGCTTGCTGCTCTTATTTGTCGATTAATCGGCATTTCTTTAGTATTTGTTTTAATACTACACCTCCAAAAAATAAAAAAATGTGTGAAACAATTCACACATCAAATAAACATAAATTATTAAAAACTTAATATTTTATGGCTATTTACCCAGAATTATTAACTCTCGGGTGGATGTGTTCATCGCTTTCCATAACAAATTATATATTAAATAATAATATAAGTCAACATTTTTATATAAAAGTTAAATTAGGAAATAATACCCATAATAAGCCAACTATTATCATCACGATTAAATTAATCCAAGCGATTATTTTAAACACGCGATAAAAAGCATATGTATTAATAGTTTTATATTTAATGCGATTATTTCTAAAAATCAAAAAGAGAATTAATAAACCGATATTATAAATAGCACCATATACTACTAAACCGAAACCCAAGTTCATACTAAAGTTACCCGTCATAAATGAAATTATTGTAATCAAAGTTGATATCACTAAAGTTATGGGAATAAAAGCGGTAATCATTAGCATATTAGCTACTGGGAAATCAATGTTAGTACTTACTGAATAAACAAAAATAATCGCCATAATTGGCAAAAAATATATATAAAATAGATACCATTCAATCTTGTTAATTAATTCGCGGGTTTCATACATATTGAAAACCTCCTACTCACTTAACAATTGCTTGATAATCAGCTTTAAATTCATTTACTCCCGCAATTGTTAATGGATGATTAGTCATCATTGCCAAAATATTTGGTTTTATACTTCCATAATCCGCACCAGCTAATGCCACTTGCCATGCTTGTCCAGGAGTTTTAATTGATGTTGCTACAATTTTAGAAGTTATTCCGTGTTTTTTAAAAATTTTAGAAATATTTGATATTACTGCAATACCATCTATTTTAGCATCAACTAAACGGCCAACAAATACCGAAACATAAGTCGCACCAGCTTGAGCCGCCAATAAGGCTTGTGCTTCCGAGAAAACTAATGTTGCATTAGTTTTAACTTGATATTTCGATAAAATATTAATTGCCTTTAAACCGGTAGCTGTTACCGGTATATTAACTACCATCTGACTGTTAATGCTAGCAATTCTTTGCGCTTCAGCTACTATTTCTTCATAAGTGTCACCAATAACACCTACTCCAACTGGACCATTTAATAATTGACAAATTTTTAATATATGATCACGATGATTAGCATTTTGCTCGGCCATAGTTTTTGGGTTAGTAGTTACACCATCAATAAAACCAAGTTTAACAAACTCGTTAATTTCTTGGATATTAGCTGTATCAATCATTATTTTCATCTATAGGCCTCCTTATTTTTATTATATAACAAAATAAGCTAAAAGCAACTTTTTTTAAAAAGTTGCTTTTAAATATTACGATAAAAAATTACCTTGGTATTACCATATTTTTTCAATTTTATTTCTTTAAATTTAGACTGGGTAATAATTTCTTTATTATCAAGTTCAATAATTAACCATCCATTATCATTTAATAGTTCTTTTTCCTCAATCATTTTTATAATTTTATTATGATTATAATAAAAATATGGTGGATCAATAAAAATAATATCAAAACTTATGTTACTTTTTGCAAGCTTCTTCAAACAATTAATGGCTTCATCACTATAAACCATAATATTAACATCCATATTTTTAATATTATTTAAAAGCGTTTGGTGGGTCTGATGATCATTAAGGACTAAATAATCGGCACCGTTACTAACCATTTCTAAACCCATTAAACCAGTACCGGCGAATAAATCTAAAACACTAGCGCCCATTAAATCATTTTGAATCGTTCCGATAATACTTTCACGCACCAAACCTTTAGTAGGACGAACACCTTCTAATTGAAAACCTTCTACCATACGGCCTTTATATTTTCCACTAATAATTCTCATGATTCACCTTATTACATGTTGCTTGCTTATTAATTGAAGCTAATTTTCGATTAATATTAATTAATAATAAGTTAAATTCATTTAATAATTGATGATATAACATAACATCTTCGTGCTCAAACAATTTAATTTTAGTTTTTAGATATGTTTTATGATCCATTTCTTTCAATTGGCGCATTTCATTCATCAATAATCTATTATTCATTATAAGAGCACGCTTTGTTTTTAATTGCTTAGTAATTTCATGATTATCGATTGTGTCTATAAAATTGTTTAATGCCTCATCTACTTTCATTTATTACTCCTATTTAATAATTTTATAAACTAGCGGTAGTTTTGTAACTGGAGAATCACTAAATTCAAAATAGTCTTGAACATTAATCGTAATGTCATTAGCTACTCTTAAAATCATTAATAGATCACCAACTTTAACTAAATCGCCCACTTTTTTTTGTAAAATAATTCCCACTTGATAATCAATAACATCATCTTTATGTTTGCGGCCCGCTCCTAATTCCATTATTAATTCACCTAATTTTTGAGTATTAATTTTAGCAATATAACCATTTACTTTTGATTGCAAAGTTTGTTCTAACATTGGTTTAACTAAACCACGTAAATGACCGCCTTGAACTTTAATCCATTCACAAAATTTTTCATAGGCTTTACCATTAGCAATATTAACTTCTACCATCTGGCGAGCAAATAAGGGGTCTATTCCCATCGCTAAAGAAACCATTTCACTAGCTAAAATAATAGAAATTTCTCTTAAATCAGCCGGACCCTTACCCTTTAATATATTAATAGCTTCTTTTACTTCAATACTATTACCAATTGCCATTCCTAATGGTTGATTCATATCAGTAATTACCGCCACCGTTTCACGACCATATAATTTACCAATATTAGCCATTGTCATTGCTAATTCCTCGGCCATTTCTAATGTATCACAAAAAGCACCATTACCAAACTTAACATCCAAGACAATCTTATCACTACCGCTAGCTAATTTTTTACTCATTATACTTGCCGTAATTAAAGGAATTGATTTAACTGTTCCTGTAAGATCGCGTAATGCATAAATTTTTTTGTCAGCGGGCGCTAAATCTGGAGTCTGACCCGTTATAGCAATTTTAATATCATTTACTTGATTTATAAAATCTTCTTTTGACAGATTAACATTAAAGCCTTTAATGCTTTCAAGTTTATCAATTGTGCCACCAGTATAACCTAAAGCGCGCCCGCTCATTTTAGCCACCGGAATTCCTAAACTGGCTACCAAAGGGGTCACAATTAAAGTGGTTTTATCGCCGACTCCACCCGTAGAATGTTTGTCAACTTTAATTCCTTTGACTTTACTTAAATCTAAAATACTGCCACTCTCTAGTTGGGCTTTTGTTAATGCCAGTATCTCTTCATTCGTCATACCATACTTAACAATGCACTTTAACCAATTTGTCATCGCTTGATCATCTATTTTATTGTTTGTATATTGATCTACAACCATTTTAACATCACTTGCTTGCCATTCTTTATTATTTTTTTTATCTTCTATCATTTGATTAATCATGTGCTACCCTCCTTGCTTTTATTATAACATTTTTTTAATTAAAAAAAGCACCATGTGCTTCTATATTTTTTTTGATAAATATTCAATTGCTCTTTTAGGGTCATTTAAAATGAATTTATATAAATCTTCATGGCTTTTTATTTCGTTTAAAATCATAATATCATCCCTTGCAGCGTTTGCATAGTAACGTTCTTCGTCTTCGCTAATTAGAGCTATATCAGTACCTACTAAATAGTTAGCATCTATTTCTAAAGCATTTAATAAACTAGCAAAAGTTTCCATTGTTGGCGTTCTCGTACCTTTCTCATAACAGCAAATAGATGCTTTATCTAAGTTACATTTATTAGCTAAATCAGTTTGAGTCCAACCTTTATTTTTTCTAATTTCCTTTAAGCGATTACCATAAAACATTCGGCCCACCTCAAGAATTAGTATAAAAAATAAAGTTAACCAATAGTTAAAAGTTGACTATTTGCTAACTTATTTTATAATGTATTTAAGAGGTGTGTATATGGATAAATTAAAAGAAACCAGATTAAAATATCTTTTAAGTATGAAACAGATTAGCCAACTTTTAAAAATTAGCCCTGCTTATTATTGTCAAATTGAGAATAATAAACGTACCCTTTCATATAAACTGGCTTTAAAAATTGCTGGTATTTTTAATCTGAAACCAGATGATTTATTTTATGACGATATTAAAAAATTAGATTTATAAAATAGTATCTAATTTTTTAATTATCTTTTCTACAGCAAAATCTATAAAGGATTCTATTTCCGACAAATCCAAGGAATAAGTTGGGTTAGCTTTAGAATTAGCAATAATAATTCCCATTTTATCAATTAATTTTTGGGTATCCTGGGCCGGGTATTCTTTTATAACAGTTTCAACATTATTTATCTCATTATAAAACAAACTTAAATTTAATTGATACATATCAATTAAATCTATATTAATATTAGTATAATCATTATAAATAATGTAAGCTAAAAATTCATTGGTTACCGATAAAATAGTACCATCTTTTAATTTAATTGAATTATTACAAACTATTCGTTCTACAAAATACTTATACCATAATTTATCAGTATATAAATGAATAAAATATCCAAGTTCAAAAGCACTATTTAAATTATTTTTATATTTACTTAAAAACAATTCAATATTAGGGACATCATCTTTAGCTGCAATAAAATGAGTTGTATTTTTATGCCGACCTACTATTTTCGCCACATCAGGAGCAATCGAACCTATTAACAATTCTTTATTATTATAACCTGTTTTTAAACCCACTTCTTTTGCTATGCATAAGTGAATTATTGCACTCGCCATTTTTCATTACCTCACTCATATTTTTTTATTGATACGCAATATATTTTGCGCCTTCATCACTATTGTTTATTTGAATAATCATTAAGTTATTTGCATTCCAAACATACAAAGGAATGATTTTACCATTATATTTATATAATAAATAAGAAATTAAATCTTCCTCCGGCCATGGATATCTAGCATTTTTTACAATCGCAAACCGATCTTTAATCA
>Ga0265295_1003869_pt1 | contig 20989 bp, 20 predicted proteins | sample Munlansysbiofilm_FD_192503 | JGI IMG/M metagenome (GOLD analysis project Ga0265295, IMG submission 192503) | Leachate microbial communities from a municipal landfill in Southern Ontario, Canada - Methane capture system biofilm | ecosystem: Engineered > Solid waste > Landfill > Unclassified ... | reverse complement strand
GTGGTCTGGGTGCCGTCGACGTTCCAGGTCACGGTGTAGACGTTGACGGTCCACACAGCGTAAAGGGTTATCATGTCCCCTGCAGAACCGAGGTCTACGACAACCTGACCGTCATAGTAAACCGGATTCTGACCTCCGGGCACCACATCCCAGCCGGCGAAGGTGTACCCTGTCCGGACATATTGATTGAGTTTGATCGCCTTGGGCTCGCCGATCAGGAAGACATCGGGAGACATCACACCTGTTCCGCCGCCACCCGCGAAGGACACGGTGTAGAAGCTGTCCTCCAAAACCCATTCCGCATGGAGTGCTGTGTTCTCGGTGAAAACCGATTGGGCCGTCACCTGGGTGCCTTCGGAGGTGAACCACCCCAGGAAGGCATGGGCGTCCCTGGCGGCCAGAGGGAGGCTGCCTATGGTGGATCCGGGAGATAAGAACACTACGGACTCGGAGGTCGACCCGCCGTTGGCGTCGAAGACTATAGCCACCTGGGAGGTCTCGACGGACCAGCCGCCCTCGCCGTCCCCTTCATAGACTTCTATGGACTCCCCGTCGTAATGGACTATCGTCATACCTGGGATCGATGCTATGGCATCGAGCGGGGCATTCCCCCCAGGAGTCTCGAGTATCAGGACGTCTATCGTGCGTTCCGTCTGTCCGGGAAGCACGCCGCCGGTGGATCCGTTGCTGAAATACTTCTCGATCACGCCTCCCTCTGCGATGCCAGAGCCGTCGAGTTTGAGGGTCACGGTGGTCAGGCTGGTACATCCCTGGAATGCCTGCCAGCCTATGTCGTCCAGACTGTCGCTGAGTGTTATGGAGGACAGCTCCGAGCAGTTGCTGAATGCCCATTGAGCTATCTTCCTGACCTCACCGCCTATGGTGACGGAGGTGAGTGATCCCATCCCGTAGAACGCCTGGTAGCCTATCGTCAGCAGATCCCCTCCGACGTTGAAGGAGGTCAGCACCCCGGATCCCTCGAATGCCCACTGGTCCATCGAATCCACGGAACCGTCTATCGTCACGGATGCCAGGGAGTCGCAGTTGTGGAACGACTGATACCCGATGGTCCCTACGTCTCCCATAATGTAGACCGAAGCCAGATAGGGGCATTCCTTGAACGCCCATTGCCCTATGCTGTCCAGGTTGCCCTCGATCACCAGCGAGGTGAGGTTTGGGCAGGCCTGGAATGCCACTTCGGCAATCGATGCCACCCTGTATTCCACCGAATCGCGGACGACCGTCGAGGGTATCTTTATGACACCCCCGCCGTCACCCGAAACGAAAGCACGGCTCCACCCGTTCCCCACCTGAACCGTGTTCTCCACGGCGCCTTGGTTTCCGGCTACAGAGGTTATGACGTAGTTCAGGGTCACGTTCTCGTGGGTGTAAGTGAAACTGTCTTTGACTTCGGCCGCTTCAGCGCCTTCGTCGGGCAGGGCCGCCGGGGCGGAGAACAGCGTCAGGGTCAGCGCGAAGGCTAATATCACGAAAAGCATGCGATGCTTGCCAGTAGCGAACCCCCCAGAAGTCACTTCTCGCCCTAAAGGCTCTCGTATATTAACCTTCCTTGTCCTGGCTAGGATTATCGCTGTATAAGCGTATCCCGATCTATGATACAATCATATTCATTAAGCGAAAAACAGGTCTCACGCCCCACTGTTGCTCTCTGGAACCCATTGCCGCCCTTGCCGATGTGCGGACTACGCTGTTTCAGACACGGTGGCTGACAGGTAAAAGGTCTGAAGGGGAGAACATATAACACTTGGATTCCCATCATGTTGCGATAAAATGCAGATAGGAATCGTCGGAAAACCCAACGTGGGCAAATCCACGTTCTTCGGCGCCGCGACCATGGCCCCGGTGGAGATAGCTAACTATCCCTTCACCACCATAACCGCCAACAAGGGAGTGGGCTACGTCAGGTCCCCCTGTCCCTGCAGGGAACTCGGGGTGGTCTGCAACCCGCACAACTCCGGCTGCACCGGTGGAGTCAGGATGATACCTGTGGAACTGCTCGATGTGGCCGGGCTCGTCCCCGACGCCTGGGAGGGCAAGGGCCTCGGCAACCGGTTCCTGGACGACCTCAGGCAGGCGGACGCCCTCATCAACGTCATAGACGTGAGCGGATCCACCGACATCGAGGGCGTCCCGGGCAAACCCGGGGACCATGACCCCACCGAGGACGTGGTTTTCCTCAGGAGGGAGGTCGACCTGTGGATGAGGGAGATCATAAAGAACGGTTTCGCCAAGATATCCCGGCAGGCTAAGATGCAGGGAAGCAGACCGGAGGCCATCCTCCAAGAGAGGCTGGCCGGTCTGATGGTCACGGAGTCCCAGATAAAGGAGGCCCTGCGTACGGTGCCCCTGGCGGACGACCCCACCCTCTGGGATGACGAAACGCTGCTGCAGCTCTGCTCCAGGATAAGGGAGGTCTCGAAACCAATGATCACCGCCATGAACAAGGCCGACCTGGCGCCCGCAGGAAACACGGAGAAGGTCGCATCCATGGGGGGCCGTGCCGTCGCAACGATGGCGGAGACGGAACTGGCTCTCAAGAAGGCGGCCGCTTCGGGGATCGTCAGTTACACACCGGGGGACAGCTCTTTCCGGATATCCGAAGGCGTGAGCCTCAACGAAGGCCAGAGGAAGGCCCTGGACTACATGGCGGAGAAGATGTCCACGTGCGGCGGGACCGGAGTCCAGAGATGTCTGGAGACGGCGGCCTTCGAGATGCTGGACCTGATAGCGGTGTATCCCGTTGAGGACGAGAACAGGTACACCGACCATTTCGGACGGGTGCTGCCGGATGCCTTCCTGGTGCCCCGGGGTAGCACAGCCAGGGATCTGGCTTACAGGGTGCACACGGACCTGGGGGAGAAGTTCATACGCGCGGTCAACGCCAAGACCAAGCGCACCGTGGGGGCAGACTACGTTCTCCAGGACGGGGACGTCATAAGGATCGTTGCGAACAAGTGAGGTGATACCTTGGGAACCTGGGATATGAGGATACTGAGCGCATCTTACCGCCAGGACGGCGATGGGGTGGTAATAGAGCTCTTCGGCAAGACGCGGGAGAAGAGATCCATAACCGTGCTTGTCCACGGATTCCTGCCCTACTTCTTCGTAGTGGAGCCCAGAGCAGACCTGGAGAAGGCCCTGGCCAATGACCCGGAGGTCGTCGGCACCGAGCACGACAGGCTGCTATACCGTTCCGATTACACGGATGTGCTCAAGGTCACCATAAAATACCCCTGGAAGGTGCCCGAGTACCGCAACCAGCTGAAGAAGGATGGGTATCACATACTGGCCGCGGACATACCCTTCCACCACAGATACATGTACGACGCGGACATGGGCGCCTGCATACGGGTGACGGGGGAGGAGGTCCAGAAGGATTACGTCACGGACCTGACCGTGAGGATGGAGGGATTCGAGAACGTGGAGCCCTTCGATCCCGGACTCAAGGTCCTCTCCTTCGACATAGAGAACAGCGTCCGGCACGACTACATACTCACCCTCTGCGCCGTCATCGAGGAGGATGGCGAGATACGGGGGTGTGCGCCGATACGCGGTAACGAACGGGACATCATCACAGCTTTCGGCCGTCTAATCATGGAAGAGGACCCCGATGTGATATCCGGATACAACATAGACAACTACGACATAAGGAAGATCGACGAGCGTGCCAAGGCCATCGGTCTGGAGGACCCGATGCCCTGGGGCAGAGATCTGGGGCAGCCCAGACTGGTGAGCGACCGCTTCTGGAGGGTCAAGGGCAGACTCATCGTCGATGCCTGGTGGGCGGCCAAGAAGGAGCTGCGTCCGAAACAGGAGACTCTGAACGCCGTGTCCATGGAGGTTCTCGGCGAGACGAAGATGGATGTGGACCCCCGGCACATGGATGACGAATGGAAAGCGGACAGCGACAAGGTAGTGAGGTACTGCCTCAAGGATGCGGAGCTCTCCCTCAGGATACTCCTGTCCGTGGGAACGCTGAGGAAGGGGATGGACCTGGCGGCCGTGTCGAAGCTTTCCGTGGAGGACGTCCTTACCTCCGGGACATCCACGCTTGTTGACTCCCTGCTCATCAGGGAGGCGGACAGACGGAAGATAGCCGTGCCTCTGAACGGCAGGGCGGCCCGGACGGACCAGATAGAGGGAGGGTACGTGCACACGATGAACCCGGGGCTGTACCACTGGGTGTGCGTGCTGGACTTCAAGTCCATGTACCCCTCCCTGATAATCGCCAAGAACATCTGCTTCACGACGCTTTCAGAAGACGGGGAGATCGTGTCCCCCTCCGGGGCCAGATTCATGTCCAAGGAACGCAGGCTGGGACTGCTGCCGAAGATACTCGAGGACCTCATGAAGGAGAGGGACCGCATAAAGGCCCGCATAAAGGCCTCCGACAGCGAGTCGGAGAAGCATTACCTTGACGGACTGCAGGGGGCGGTTAAGGTGCTCATGAACACATTCTACGGGGTATTCGCATCCTCCTTCTACAGGTTCACGGACAAGAGCATAGGATCGGCCATAACCTCATTCGCCAGGAGCAATGTCAAATCGATAATAGAGGATGTGACGAAGGAGGGCATAGACGTGATCTACTCGGACACCGACTCAGTCTTCATGCAGTCCCCCCGTTCCGACCTGGAAGGCTCCGTGGAATTCGGCAGGAGCATGGCCGCCAGGTTCTCCAAGGAGGGCGGCACCCTGGAGTTCGAGAAGCTTCTTGAGCCTCTTTTCACCCATGGCAAGAAGAAGAGGTACGTGGGAAGGGTCGTATGGCCGGAGAGGAGCGAAGAGATACTCATAAGGGGGTACGAAGTGCGGCGCTCGGATTCCTTCAATCTGCAGAGCGATCTTCTGACACAGGTGTTCGAGGACGTCCTTGATGAAAGGAGCGAGGATGCCGTAGCCCTGGTCAAGAAGACAATACAGGACGTCCTCGCAGGCAGGGCCGACCCTGCCTCGCTGGTCATATCCAAGAACTGCAGGGGCATGGACCAATACGAGAACCCCGAGAGGATGAGCAACGTGCAGGCCTCCAAGAAGCTGATCGCCCTGGGATACGAGTTCATACCCGGGATGAAGGTCTCCTGGATAGTCACCGACGCCTCGGTATCACCGCAGAGGGTCGAACCTTACATCTCGGGAGCGGAGTTCACCTCGAAACCCGATTACAGATACTACGCCGAGCGTCTGGCACAGTCCGCTTCCCGCATAACGGAGGTTTTCGGTTGGAGCGAGAAGGACCTGATGATGGGGAGCCAGCAGTCCACTCTTTTCGACACCTCCTTCGACCGTGGAGGGATTACGTCGTCCAAGGAACGGCAGAAGAAGGAACCTCCGAAACCCGGCCCCCGGAGCACCTCGCTGTCGGATTTCTTCTGAAGAGCTCGTCGGATTTAAATACGGGATAATTATACGAGAAGACACGGAACACACGTTCCGCCGGAAATGTGCCCTTGCGGGTGAATCCGAACAGGTGATCATAATGACCAATGATAGTCAGGAACAGGACGTCCGCCCCGTCAGGGGCAAGAGCATGTACAGCTACATCGCGGACGCATGGAAGAACCCCGGAAAATCCTACGTCAAAGCCCTCAACTTCGAGAGGAAGATAAAATGGAGGAGGGAAGAGAACTTCATCCGCGTCGAGAAGCCCACCCGTCTTGACAGGGCAAGGGCCCTCGGATACAAGGCCAAGCAGGGATACGTCATCGTCAGGGGAAGGGTCAGGAAAGGATCCTTCCAGAAGAGAACCATCAGGGCCGGAAGGAGGGCCAAGAGGAAAGGTATCAACAAGATGACCGTCGGGAAGAGCCTCCAGAGGATGGCCGAGGAGAGGGCTCAGAAGAGATACCCGAACCTTGAGGTGCTCAACTCCTACTGGGTAGGCGCGGACGGACTCCACGAGTGGTACGAGATAATACTCGTCGATCCTTCCCACCCCGTCATAATGTCGGACCCGAAGATCAACTGGATATGCTACAACACCCACAAGAACCGTGTCTACCGCGGAAAGACTTCCGCCGGCAGAAGGGGACGCGGCCTCCACAACAGGGGCAAGGGTGCGGAGAAATCCAGGCCTTCCGTCGGTGCCAATGGTCGCAGGGCCAAGTGAGCACAGACCTCCAAACCCCTTAACCGAAAACCTTTACCCTTCTATCTTCTGACGCTGTTGCGAGTGCGGTCCGCATTGCCGCCGAAACGCCGATCATCCGTACAGTTCCGCACGGAGAGCGCACAGCGTCTCCTGAACATTCTCGTCGCTCATACCTATGGTCGGGAAGTAAAGGGGAACGTCTCCGGTGAAATCCATCGAAGAGAAGGACCCGAGATCGGATCCAGACACGAGGCCCAGGACATCCTTCGACTGGGATTCTGTGTATTCCTTCAGGTTGGGGTCGTACTCTCCGAGGATCCCGCCGCCGTAGTCCCCCCTCACCAGGACCTTGCATCCGCGCCTCATCATGAGCCATGCCGACAGCAGCCCCCGGTCGTCGAAAACATCTGCGACCACCCTGCCCTGGGTGCCCAGAGGCAGCCCGCCGTGGCATCTTACATACTCGCTGAAGATGTATGCGCGGTTATTCCTTATCTCGAGGAAGAAGATCACATCCGGCGAGGTGAGATCGACGGTGATCCCGCGGTCCTTGTTAGATTCGTAGATGGCGGAACCCACCTCCCTGCCCGCATCCATGCTGGTGTATGTATGCGTGCCCTCCCTGCGTGCCCGAACGGCGAAAGAGGAGCCGTCGGGAAGGCGCGAGAAGGCATATCTCTCGGCAAGAGAGCACATGTCTGCCATATCCGACATGCACTGCTCCGCTATGGATACGGAGGCTATGCCGAAGACCTTCCGCAGGGATCTTACGGCCCGGCCCGTATCCGAGGCCTCTGCGTAGAAGCGGGCCTCCCCCTTGTAGACCAGCGCCTCCACGCCGTCGCGCATCAGCATGGAGAGAATGTTGTCCTTCAAGCGGTTCTCGAACATGGTCCTGACGCTGGGGCTCTTCAGTCCAATCTCCGCGTACCTTATTATGAGGACGGTCACGCCGGGGATTAGGGTGCATACGTTCTTAACGGTTTTCACCGATAACGTTATTATCCTCTGAGGGAGGTCGGGTCACGTGGACCCCGTAATGCTCCTGGGGCTCCTCGCGGTGGGGGTTCTCGCGGGGGCGCTGGGCACACTGTTCGGACTCGGAGGAGGGATAATATTCGTCCCTGTTCTGACCATCCTTTTCGGATTGACCCCCAGCGAAGCGGCGGCGGTATCCCTGGTTGGAATCATAGCCGCTTCCGTGGGGGCGGCTTCGTTCTATGTTGAAAAAGAAGTCGCGAACATACGTCTGGGTCTTTTGCTAGAGATAACCACTTCGCTCGGGGCGATAGCCGGCGCTGCGGCGGCAGTCTACCTTCAGGACTGGATATTACTTGTTGTGTTCTCGGCCGTGCTTCTGTACAGCGGCCTCCGCATGGCGCTCAATCCGGAACGCGTCGTGGAGCACTGCGAAGCAGGGGGATTCTCCATAAGGTACCGGGACCTGAGGGAAGACGCATATGTCACATGCTCGGTACAGAATGTGAAGGGAGGGCTCCTGGGCTGCGGCCTGGCCGGAATGCTATCGTCGATGACAGGCGTCGGGGGAGGAAGCATAAAGGTCCCCCTTATGAACGTTTACATGCACGTCCCCATCAAGACCGCCGCAGCCACCAGCAGTTACATGATCGGGATAACCGCCTTCTCCGGTGCCATCACGTATTACCTCGGAGGAAGCATAATACTTGACGTGGCCGGGGCCATGGCCGTGGGCGCCTTCGCGGGATCTATCATAGGGACACGGATCTCCAAGAGGATGGACGCCTCCCCTATGAGGAGGTACATGTCGGTGATACTCTTCACTATCTCAGCGATAGTCCTCCTCAGGGCGGGAGGGATCCTGTGAAACTCCACGCGTCGACGGCGGCCGTCCTGAGATACGGGGTTGCGGCAGGCATAATCCTAATAATGATAGGTCTGGCACTTGATGCTTACGGAGTCTCTTGCTCGCTTAGACTTCTCTCTGCGGGTATACTCGTGCTCATACTTTCTCCGTTGTTCGGTATAATTTGTGCTTACATCTGCCTGATGGATGAGAAGGATACCAAGTGGGTGCTTGTGACCACCCTGCTGCTTATGATAATCGTGTCCGGGGTCCTTCTCACGTATCTCGGATGGCCTTAATCGGCACCCGCTGTCCCAGTGATCTTCATCCGCCCCCTACGGTGCAAGAGACGGAGTGCGAAGACTGGGAGTATTTCTGAAGAAGATGATGGAGAAGTAGTGCAGGGGAAGGGATTTGAACCCTCGGACCACTAAGGACTAGGCCCTGAACCTAGCGTCGTTGGCCAGACTTGACTACCCCTGCGCCTATTCGCGAATCGCGTTATGGTATAAAAGAGTGATGCACCCTGCCGATCTTCCAGAGTGCAGTGTTGCCCGACTCATCCCTTCATTATCTTCATCCAGCCGCCGCTCTCGTAGATGGCGAGCTTCCTTTTGGCGAGTGTCTTCTCGAACTCATCCCAGGATATTACCACGAGCCTGTTGTTCGTACCCTTTGTGAATTGGACCCCCTCGGTTCCTTTCACCTTGCCTGGCTTAAGTCCTTTGTTCTGCGCGATCGTCTTTGCCTTCTTGAGGTCAATCTTCTCCATTGCCATGGTATCTCTCCGACCCTGGAATATGACAGAGCCAGTAAAAACAATCAAAGTCTTAAATATAAATACTTTTCCTGGAGAAAACCAGTACCCAGCGTATTATCGGACACACATTGCACCGATAGCGTTCCCCGAACACTGCCCCGGGGGCTCTGGGTCCAGGAGCAAACATTATCAATCGAAGGTAACATCCTGTTCCTATCATGTCGCTTCTGGAGACCTCCGACATAAGATCCGCGATGGAGCAGAACATAACCCCGGAGATAGCCCTCAGGATAGGTCAGACCATAGGTCTGCAGTACAAGGATGTAACACTGGGCACGGATGTGAACCCCAGCAGCGAAACCCTGAAGAACGCGTTGGTATCGGGCCTGACGTCGGCCGGTTCGAAAGTTCGTCTGGCCGGGCGGGCTCCCGCGGCGGCCGTTGCATTCTCCTCTTCGAGGTCCGAATGCAGCATCATGCTTGGAGATCCGGACCAGTTCGGAGTTTACAGCGGGATAAGCCTCCGCAACAGCGACGGTTCCGCGTTCAACGAGGACCAGATGAGACAGGTGAGGATAAGGTACGAGTCCTCCGAACTGGACCTCCCCTCCTACAAAGCCTCCGGAATCGCGATACCCGTTGACGGCGTCATAGAGAAGTACAGGAGGAAGGTATCCGAACTGGCCGGGAAGACCGATTGCCCCGTGATTCTCGACTGCGGATGCGGAGTTACCTCCGCCGTAGCCCCCCAGATATTCGTGGACATGGGATCTGACCTGGTTGCTATAAACGCGTACATGGACGGCAGATACCCCGTCAGGTCCCCCTCGGTCGAGGAGAGCGAACTCAAGCAGCTGATCCATGAGGTGAAGACGAACAGCGGCAGCATAGGAATCGCGTTCAACGGGGACGGGACCGAGCTGGCGGTTATAGACGAATTGGGCAGATACGTCAACCACGACCAGGTGCTGGCTCTTCTGGTCCATCATCTAAACCCGGAGAGCATAGTTGTTCCTATGAACAGCTCTGCCCTCATAGACGACATGTTCGACGGGAAGGTTCACAGGACCAGCGATGCAAAGCTCTGCGACTCGATGAAGAAGACGGGCATAAGGTTCGGCGGAGGGACCGACGGGTCCTTCATATTCTCCGACATAAGCTACTGTCCTGACGGGATATTCGCGGCCACTGCGATTGCAAAACTGGCCGAGGAGAACAGCATAAGGAAGCTTGTGGACGATTTCCCGCAATACACGATGGATCACACCCGGGTGGTCTTCGACGGCAACCGGGAGCAGTTCTCCAAGAGGATCGCGGAGGCCCTGCAGAGTCTGGATCACAACGATCTCGTCGAGGGCGACGGATGGAGGCTGGAGATGGACTCGGGATGGTTCCTCATACGCTTCGAAGGCAACGAACCCTACATAGACGTGACCGCGGAGGGCCGGGACAAGGCCTATCTGGTGGGCCTCTTGGAGATAGCCAAGGACACCATATCCGCCGCCACGAGACCTTAATCCAGAACCTCTAGGTCCACGATCTCCCCCTTGGAGTTGTACGCTCTCCAGGAGGTCCTGTCGTAAGGCTGGCAGGTTATGAAATGGACCCCTCCCATGCTGCCGAAGTACTCTATGTCGGCATCCGAGGGCTCGTTGCTGTACCCGGGATGGGAATGGGCAGATCCCGCTATGCTGTAGTCTATCGGGGACATCCATTGGTTCAGGAAGCTGTGACTGTTGCCGTACACGGTCCCGGGAAGGAGGACCATCTCCGTTATCACGCCTTCGGTCTCCCTCACAAGACAGAGGAATTCATCGGGATAGCAGCTCTTGGCCGACTCGTTGAAACTGTCTATGAACTCGCCGTCCACCGCATATATCCTGTTCATATGGCGTTCTCCAGCTTGTACTGCACTCTGGAGTAGAAGTCGGTGTCGAACATTATGAACCTGGCGTATTTGGAGGACATCGTGAACTCCGCCTTGGAGGGGCCCGGCATCCCGTACTCCCTCTGTCCGTCTATCACAAGCAGGCAGCCCTTGTCCAGTATCTGCTCCACGGTTATCTTGGCATTCGAGGGCACGATTATGGGCCTGGAGGAGAATTTGAACGCCGCCATGGGAACGATCACCATGGCCTTGACCCCCGGATCTATCATGGGTGCCCCGAGGCTCATGGCGTAGCTCGTGGAACCGGTGGGTGTGGAAACGATTATCCCGTCCGCCCTGACCTCGGTGGCCAGGACATCGTTGATATAGATCCTGAAATGCCTTATCTTAGCAACGGAATCCGTGTGGACTACCACTTCGTTAACAGCATCCTCGAGATACTCTCCGTTGTAGCGTGTGCGCAGCTTGAGCCTCTTCTCCACCTTGTACTCCCCGCGGCGGAGCTTTGCTATCCCTTCCTCGATCTCCCCCCGCTCTATCTCCGCCAGGAAGCCTATCCCTCCGGCGTTTATCCCCAGGACCATCGCGTCCGTGAGGAGCATCGAACGGAGTATCGTGCCGTCGCCTCCGACGGTTATGACTATGTCCACACCCATCTCACTGAGTGGCACGCCCTCCGTGCCCAACAGACGGGCCGTCTCGGCGTCTAGAACGTAGTCCTCGTCGCCCAGTGCCGCGATTACCCTGCGCACGTGCTCCTCCACACCGCGGATGTTGGTGTTGGCGTATATGCCGTATCTGAATCTCTTTCCGCAGCGCAGGGGCCTGCAGTTGTCCTTCATCACGAAATCGTAAACATCGGGGTCCCCCACCGCTATGAAGTCGGAGTGATGCCCCAGATCGAACGGCATATCGAAGGGGGAGCCGTCTAGGTTGTACACGTGGCCCCCGGCCTCCATGAGTATCAGATAACTTGCGGCTATGTCGACCACCCTGATGGAACGCGAATAGTCCTCGGAGTTCATCACGAAGGCGTCCAGCATGCCCTCGGCCACCAGCGCCATCTCCAGGGAGGCACAGCCGTACGCACGGGAGGACTTTATCCGCTTGGCCAGGGCGAAAGAGTCCGGGTTCGCGCCGTTCCCGAGGTATATGGCCATGACGAGATTGTCCAGATTGGATCGGGATATGGCTTGGATCCGCTCCCCGTTCTTGAAAGCCCCCTCCCCTCTGACCGCCCAGTACTCATCCCCGGTGACCAGGTTCCTTATAAGCGCCGTGTGCACATCCGATAGTGAGGACGTTCCGACGGCCATCGATATTGTGTACATCGGAACGCAGATCGACGAGTTGGTTGTTCCGTCTATGGGGTCGAGGACCAGCGTGTCCTCGGCGCCGTTGTCCACATAACCGATCTCCTCGCTGAGCACGTTCAGCCGAATCCCGTTCCTGGCTATGTGATCCAGGACCGTGTTCTCCGCGACCTTGTCTATCTGGGATGTCGGGGTGCCGTCGGCGCCCATGCATATCTCCTCCCCCCTGAACCTGGGATCCGGTATGAGGGCTATGGCATCCGCTACCTTGTCCGCGATCTCCCTGAGAATATCGATCATGATGGGCGAGACTAGCCTGTGATTGATATATTGCTCTTTTGGAGTGAGTGAAAATAAAGACGGGGCCTTCGCCCCTTTTTAACGGATGTCGTTTCAGGCCTTGTACCCCTTCACCATGTCCGGTATGCCGCACAGAAGTATGAGGATCCCGCCCACCATCGCGAGCCAGAACCCTATGCCGGAGTGATCGAGTATACTGTATGACTGAATGAAGATGTCTACGACAACCCACGATCCCGCCACTATGCGGATGATAAGTACCAGCAGTCCGAGGACGAGAAGCCCGAGACCCGAAGCCTTGACGCAGTTCGGTCGAATCGTCGGGATTATCGACAGGATCAGGGACAGGATGCCGATTATCAGCACCAGGAGCGGCATGTATTTCTGGAAGTCCCCTACATTGGAGAAGTCAGAGTCGGTTATGAGATCCAATCCGGTGTAGGAAAAGGTCTCCCTCGGGATCGTCAGACTGAACCGATCCAGGAAAATGGCAGCCACCGCCAGTAGGGCTCCTGCGATAGCGGCCAGCTGCATTAGGCCCGGGGGCCCACTTTTGTATCTGTTGCATCCGACATTTCAATATGCCTCTTCAGGGTGCATATGAATCTCATTCGAACGTATAAAAATTCATCATCGGGAATCGGGTTCGGATTATTCATCGAGAGTCTGAGCCGCCCTTCCGCGGACGGCACCGACGCGTATCGGATTTTCAACTCCGTATTATCTACCTGTAGATCATTCGGGTCCGCATGAAGCCTTCGGATGAAGAGGCAGGGTGTCTTGTCTCCCGCGGGGGCCGGCTGTACACCCGGTCCGCCGCACCGGGCATCCGCGTATACGGGGAGAGGCTTGTATCATTCGAAGGAGTGGAATACAGGGAATGGGATCCGTACAGGAGCAAGCTGTCGGCGTATCTGAGGCTGGGCGGGGGGCCGTTGCCTTTTAGGAAGGACGATTCGGTGCTCTATCTCGGGGCTGCTTCGGGAACCACGGCCTCCCATGTATCGGACATGGTGCCGGAAGGAAGGGTCTACTGCGTGGAGTTCTCACCCAGGACATTCAGAGAACTCGTCCGCAATTGCGATCGCAGACCGAACATGATACCGATACTGGGCGATGCGACCCGGCCGGAGGAGTATTCCTTTGTGGTGGGCTCCTCCGGCGTAGTGTACTCGGATGTGGCCCAGAAGAGACAGACCGACATACTGGCCGACAACATGGACCTGTTCGGAGCCGATAGGGGCATGGTCAGCATCAAGGCCCGTTCAGAAGACGTCACCGCCGCGCCGGCCGACATCTTCTCATCCTCTGAGGCCAGGCTTAGGGACAGGGGATTCCGGATAGAGGACATCCACAGCCTTGAGCCCTATGAGATGTCCCATGCCATGATATACGTCAGGAGGGGATGATACGAGGACGGTGTACTGCGTTGCATTCAGCGGGGACAGGTATCTGATGGTGTACAATCCCAGGAGGAGAGGATGGGAGATGCCCGGAGGACACACGGAACCCGGCGAGACCGCTGAGGCGGCGGCTGAACGCGAGTTCCTGGAGGAGGCGGGCTACGAGGTCGAGATAGCGGCCGTGACCGACATAGGATACTGCGATGTATGCGCCGGCTGGCTGGGGGACAGGGTGGCGGAGGCGGAGATGACCTCGGATCTCTTCTCGGAGCTCCCCGAGGACCTTTCATTCGAAACCGATGAATATGAATGGGTGATAGAATGGGCCCAGGGAGTCCTGAGGAGCCTGCGGCCCTCGGGCGTACGATGTAACGGGCCGCAGGCTCCGGAGTGAACCTTTTAATAGTCGTATAAAATAGAGGGCTGTAAGCCTCGCCGCCTATATAGAGATCGGAGGATCACATATGGCAAGAATGCATACAAGAAGAAAGGGCAGATCCTGTTCGAAACGCCCCCTGATTTCCGAGAACCCCGAATGGGTACCCATCGGCGCCGCCGAGATAGAGGACCTCATCGTCAAGTTCACCAAGGAAGGATACACACCCGCCAGGATCGGGCTCGTGCTGAGGGACCAGTACGGCGTTCCTGACGTGAAGCTGGCCACCGGCAAGACCGTCACAGCCATCATGAAGGAGAAGGACGTTGCGCCCTCTCTGCCCGAGGACCTGTCCAACCTTATGAGACGCGCCATCTCGCTGAACGTCCACCTCAAGGAGAACCGCGGAGACGTCTCCAACAAGAGGGGGCTGAACCTCATAGAGGCCAAGATCAGGAGACTGGAACGCTACTACAAGAGAAACGGTGTGCTCCCGCAGAACTGGAGATATTCCCTCAGCAACGCGGAGCTCATGCTCAAGTAAGGTGAAAAATGGACCTCGGAGTCCTTCCTTCCAAACTACTTTCACGTTTACAACGTGCTGCGGAGACCGTACGCAAGCACGAATTCATACATCTGTTCTCGCATTACGACGCCGACGGAATATCCTCGGCGGCAATAACATCGAAGACCCTGTTCCGAGAAGGGAAGGACTTCAAGCTTACTCTCTTCAACACCCTGGACGGCGACAGCATGGACATCATACGGGGGTCCGGGGCGGAATGCGTACTGATAACCGACCTGGGCGCATCGTACATCGAGGAGTTCGAGGCCATGGATTGCGACGTGGTGGTCCTGGACCACCACACGGTATCGAGGGATTCCGAGAAGGTGGTCTATGCCAACCCCCATCTCGAAGGCATAGACGGCATGACCTCCGGATGCGGCGCCACCATGGCTTTCCTTTTCTCCGTTGTCATGAAAGAGGAAAACTGGGATCTTGTGCAGATCGCCTTCGCGGGGATGTCGGGGGACAGGCAGACCGCGAAGGGCGTCAGCGGCCTCAACGCGCACCTGTTGGAGGGAGCCCGCAAGAGGGGGCTGGTGGAGGAGAGGGAAGGCTCCCTGATACCCTCCGGCCAGCTGTCCTCCGAGCTGTTCCTGGGAACCGACCCGTACATACGCGGCGTCAGTGGCAGCGTGGAAGGCGCGTCCCAGCTGCTCGCCGATGCGGGCATCGACAGCCTTCGCGGATCCGAGGACCTGGACGAGGAGGAGGAGAGGAGACTCTCATCACTGATAGCCCTCAAGCTGACAGCCCAGGGGGTGTCCGTGTCCACAATGGAGGAGATCGCCCGCACAAGATACCGTCTCAGGGACTGGGGCATGGACTCCGAGGCCCTGGCATCCGTGTTGGACGCCTGCGGCCGGCAGGGTCTCGGCGGAATAGGCGTCGCCGCGGGCATGGGCGACGAGAGGTCCAGGGTCCGTGCGGAGGAGCTGGACAGGGAATACAGGAGAAGAAGGGTGGAGGAGGTCAGAGCCCTTGAAGAGAGGGGACTGACCCCAATGGAGAACATACAGTTCTTCGACAGCTCCTCATCTGGCCTTACGGGGGTTATATGCGGAGTGGCGATGCAGTACATAGGGGACCCCGACAAACCCACGATAGGCCTCAACTGCGCCGACATAACCGCCCATATGTCCTCCAGAGGGACCTGGTCTCAGCTTGACAAGGGTATAGATCTGGCCAGAGCCATGCGGCAGGCGTGCGAATCCGTGGGAGGCGAGGGCGGCGGCCACAGGATAGCGGCAGGCGGATCGATACCCTCGGAAAGGAACCGGGAGTTCCTGGTCAATCTGGACAGGATAATCGGGGAGCAGCTCGGCCCCTCCAGGTCACCGGGACATCGTCAGTCCTGAATCTCTGTCTGACCGCGGTGTCGTCGATACCCATCCTTACGCCTGATTCGTGCATTATGCTGCCCAGCCAGGCGATCATGGCCCCGTTGTCCGCGCATAGCTTCCGCTCCGGAACGAACATCTCCGCACCCCGGGCCTCGGCCATATCCTTTATCATCCCTCTGAGCCGCGAGTTCTGAGCAACTCCCCCTCCGAGCAGGACCTCGTCCTTGCCTATGTGGGCCATCGCCCTCTCTGTGACCTCGGTAAGCATGCCGAAGCATGTCTCCTGTATGGAGAATGCAATGTCCTCGAGGCTGTGCCCCTTCCTCCTGAGAGCCAGGGCCGCGGTCATTATCCCGGAGAAGGAGACGTCCATCCCCTTGACCGAGTACGGGAGGTCCAGCAGATTCCGTCCCTCGGAGGCCAGCCTCTCTATCGCCGGACCGGCGTAATACCCCAGACCCAGCTCCCTGCCCAGCTTGTCAAGCATGTTGCCTATTCCGACATCCAGCGTCTCTCCGAATATCCGGTACCTGCCGTTGGCGAAGGCGATGACCTGGGTGTTTCCTCCGGAGGCGTAAAGCAGGGCAGGGTCGCGGCAGCCGGTCGTAGCGCGTCCGATCTCTATGTGGGCTATGCAATGGTTGACACCCATTATCGGGATGTTGAGCCTGGAGGAGAGGGAGCGTGCGGCGGTCGCGGCAACCCTCAGGCAGGGTCCCAGGCCGGGGCCCATGGAGAAGGACACCAGATCCAGATCCTTCATGGAGACGCCTGCCTCCCTGACCGCTCTGACAACGGTATCCGCCACCGCATCGGCGTGGTGGTTTGCCGCCTCACGGGGGTGGAGCCCGCCCTTCTCGGGACGGTACATATCGATAACGTTGGATAGGACCACCTTCTCCGAATCCACCACGCCCACGCCCAGCGTATGAGCGGTCCCTTCTATGCCCAGCGTTATCATCTGCTCTTTCCGGCCGCGATCTCCTTCAGCTTGTCGAGTATGGGTATGGCGCCTTCCGCGGCCACCTCATCGTCGACGACAAGCACCGGGAATGTCTTCTCGATCAACTCGTAGAACGCGCCCTCGGCCAGACCGTCCACGGTATCGACGTTGACTATCTGTATGCCCAGGTCCTTGGGCATGCGATCCTTGACGTGCTCGCATTTCCCGCAGTCGTTCTTGGTGAACAGCTTTATCTCTGTCATGACGGGAGTCATCCGCGTTTCGGATTAATACCCTTTTGAATAAGCACCGTTGACTGTAGGTATGACGGGTGCCAGACCTATCAGGGATTCAAACGGCGGTAAAAAGATATAAGAACGAGAAGTGTATCATCTGGTCATCGGGCTCGTGGTCTAGGGGTTATGACGTCGCCTTGACATGGCGGAGGTCGCCGGTTCAAATCCGGCCGGGCCCACCACTTATAATCAGGAACGGCAGGCGTATCCGTCTCACAGGATCACTATGTTCTCGCTCCTGATCACGTCTGCATGGTTCTTGTGCCCCAGGATATCTGGTATCCTGTCGCTGTGAATCCCCTTTATGAGCTCGACTTCCCCAGAAGTGTAGTCGGGCATGCCCTTTGCGAAAACCTTCCCTCCGCAGGATATGTTGACCACGTCCCCTCTGTTGAAGGCTCCCTCGACGCCTTTGATACCCACTGGGAGCAGCGACAGATGCTTCAGAACCGCCTTCTTGGCCCCGGCGTCCACGGTTATCGTGGCATAGGCATGGGCGAACTTCATCCAGCGCCTCTTCTTACCCATCACCGTATCCGTGGTGAATATCGTGCCTATCTCCTCACCGCGCGCAGCGCGTACAATCACTCCCTCTTCGGTTCCGGATGCGATTATCATGCTGCATCCGGCGTCCTTGCATATCTGGGCCGCGCGGAGTTTGGTCTTCATCCCGCCGACACCCAGACTGGTTGTGGGGTCGCCGGCCATTGACTTGACAGAATCGTCCACCTCGGATACCGTGGTGATCAGCTTCGCGTCCGGGTGTATCTTGGGGTTCCTGTCGTACAGCCCTTCCACATCCGACAGTATGACGAGGAGATCCGCATCCATCTTGCTGGCTATTATTGCGGAAAGGGTGTCGTTGTCCCCGAAGGTCGCGTCGATCTCCCGGGTGCATATGGCATCGTTCTCGTTGAATATAGGCACCACGCCGTAGCTCAGGAGGGTGTCTATCGTATTGCTGAGGTTGAGATAGCTCTCTCTGTCGGAATGGAAGTTCATTGTTAGCAGAATCTGAGCGGTTATCAGGCCCTGCTTCTGGAAGCTCTCGTTCCACTTCTGCATCAGTATGCTCTGTCCCACGGAGGCGGCCGCCGACCTTATGGGGATCTCGTTGGGTTTGGGAACGGCGCCCATGGCCCTCATGCCTATGCCTATTGCCCCGGAGGTGACTATGAGAACCTCCATCCCACCGTCCCTGAGGGCCTTGGTCTGTGCCGCCACGGTGTCCATGAAATCCCTGGAGACCGAGGTCCCGCCTCTCGTTATGGAAGACGTCCCCACCTTGACGACGACTCTCGATACCTCCCCGAGCAGATCCTTCCTTGTGTTCATCAGAATCTCAATCCCTCTTCCTTGCTTGCGTGCGTGAACTTCCTGGCATCTCTGCCTACGTAGTCCTTCACCACCTGGCCTTTGCCAACCAGGATGTACTTGTATATCATCAGCCCTTCCATGCCCACGGGTCCGCGGGAATGGATCTTGTTCGTGCTTATGCCGACCTCGGCCCCCTTGCCGAACCTGTATCCGTCGGCGAATCTCGTGGAGGCGTTCACGAAGACGTCCGCGGAGTCCACCGTCCTGGCGAAGAGCGCCATGTTGGCCCTGTCCTGCGTTATTATGCAGTCGGTGTGGTGGGACCCGTGCCTGTTTATGAAGTCCATGGCCTCTGCTATCCCGTCGACTGTCCTTATCGAGATTATCAGGTCGTTGTACTCCGTGTCCCAGTCCTCCTCGGTGGCGGCCACGTTGGGCACGGAATCCGCCAGTATCTCTGCGCAGCGCTCGTCCGCACGTATCTCGACCCCGTTGTCATGAAACAACGTCGCCATCCTGGGAACGAAGCTCCCGGCTATGCGGGAATCCACCAACAGTGTCTCCACCGCGTTGCAGACCGCCGGATACTGTATCTTCGAATCGAGCGCGACTCCGAGCGCCAGTTCGATGTCGGCCGTGGAATCTACGTATATGTGGCATATTCCTGCAGCATGACCCAGAACAGGTATCTTGGTGTTCTCTTGTATGTAGCGTACGAACTCGTTGGAACCCCTCGGTATGAGCAGGTCTATGTGCTCGTGCATTCCCAGTATGGCGCTCACATCCTCTCTCCTCTCCATGAGGACGAACGCCTCCCTGGGCACCCCTGCGGATGCCGCGGCATCCGTAAGTATCTCGAAAAGCGCACGGTTCGACAGGGAAGCCTCGCGTCCTCCCTTGAAGACCACCGAGTTCCCGCTCTTCAGGCAAAGGGACATTATCTGCGGCACAACGTCCGGACGCGATTCGAATATAACGCCGAGCACACCTATCGGACACCGGACCTGGTACAGCATCAGGCCCTCATCCAGTTCCAGTGCGGACATCGTCTCCCCGACGGGGTCGTTCAGCTTTGCCACGTCCCTTATGCCCGCTATCATCCCGTCGATCTTCTCATCGTTGACCAGGAGACGCTTTACCAATGAACCGGAAAGCTCCCCTCTCCTCTCCGCCTCGATAGCGGAGGACATGTCTCCGGCGTTGGCCTCGAGCACCTCGGACCTGCGGGCATCCAGTGCATCGGCCATGGCTTCCAGTGCCGCATCCTTTACGGATGCTTCCAGTGCCGCCATGGTTATGGATGCCTCCTTCGCCTTGACTACGCCGGTGGTAATTCCGTTCATGTTTACACCGCCCTGCATATTGTCGCTCCCGCTTTTTAACATATTCCGTAATTTTTGTCTCTCCCAGCGCTCAGATGTCCGTGGTGCCTTGGGATACTGCGGACCGCGGCGGACGGCCCGGGCCCCGTCGGGGGGTTCATCGGCGACCTGGGCCAGAGGGCGGGCACGATGGACAAGCTAAAATACGTGTACGGGATTGTTCCGACCGAGCCGAGGTAGCCAAGCCTGGTATGGCGGTGGTCTCGAAAACCACTGGTCCCTGACCTCGGGAGTTCGAATCTCTCCCTCGGCGCCATCCGTCCCGTTCATGATCCCAGGGGGCGTTTTTCCGAAGACCCGCATACCTGTAGGGGATCGATTGCTCAGGCGGTCATCCCAGCATCATGGATGCCGCCTGTGCCGCCACCGTGAACATTCCGAGGACCGCGGCGGCAGCCTCCGCCCTGCGGGTCCCCCGCAGCACCAGGACAGCAAACGCCACGGACATCGATACTATCGCAAGTATGCCTATGAACACGCTGCCCTGACCCAGCAGACCCCATGCCACGAGCAGCCCTGCGGTCGTGGCCAGGCATACGAAGAGGCCGTACCCTATCCAGAGATGCAACGGCTGATGCCTCTCTGTAACCAGACCTATCATCATTATCATCACGCTGGTGACAGATGCGGAGGACCACAACAACGTTCCCAGATGGTCCCTGGAACACCACAGGGCCTCTGCCGAGAACAGGAGTAGCAGCGCGCCGCAGATGACAGCCGAGGAATTGAAGACCGCTGAGACCCTGGCCTCCCGCGATATCCCCAGGTCGCATATGTACCTACGGGAGCTCCAGCTGCCGTCCATGCGTATGCATGCCGCCCAGGCGACCAGGAATACCGCGGGGGATATCACCCCCAGGGGTTCGAACATGCCCGGGGATGACCGACCAAATAGATAATGTGATGCGGTCCTCGAACCGGACACCAACTCAGTCCAGAGACACCGTGGTGAAATACTCGTAGAGATCCGCGCGAACCGGACGTTCCAGCCTGTATAGAATCTCCACGGGGGTCCTTTCCGCAGTGGAAGCCACGGGACACTCCTCGGGCAGCATGTTGCCGAGGTAGTAGAACTCCTTGGAACCGATGTCGTCCTTGTTCTTGCGTAGGAACAGGGGGATCACGGTCCCGTTGGACACGGCGTCCCTTATGCGGATGACGTTCTT
>Ga0265295_1003868_pt1 | contig 20990 bp, 22 predicted proteins | sample Munlansysbiofilm_FD_192503 | JGI IMG/M metagenome (GOLD analysis project Ga0265295, IMG submission 192503) | Leachate microbial communities from a municipal landfill in Southern Ontario, Canada - Methane capture system biofilm | ecosystem: Engineered > Solid waste > Landfill > Unclassified ... | reverse complement strand
CCACTGGTCTGTCCAGACGATGTACCATTCCCAGAAAAACCTGCCCTGGTTTGTTGTAACGTTTTTTCAGCCAGCTTTTGCCCAGCTCAAGCAGGGTGATATCGCCTGTTTTATCCCCCTGCACCAGCAGACCTGCCGGTTTGTAAAGAGCCAGCAGGTGGTTGTCTTCGTAAAGCAACGGCCATTTTGGCGTAAAAAAATAATTTTCCATCTGTTTGGTGGTGTCAAAGGTCAAGTTAATCATCCGTTGGGGTTATGCACCGGATTTCAGCATCCCAGCCGCTGCCGCAGGTATGCTGTAAATGGTACGTTAAACTCATCACGTTTCAGTGCCAGATCAACCGTAGCTTTCAAAAACCCCAGTTTGTCACCGCAGTCGTGTCTTTCTCCTTCAAAAAGGCAGCCGTATATTTTTTCTTTTTCAGACAACTGCCTGATGGCATCAGTTAACTGAATCTCGCCACCTCTGCCAGGTTCTTGCTGCTCCAGAAGCGGAAAGATGGTCGGGGTAAGGATATAGCGACCTATAATCGCCATATCAGAAGGAGCTTCTTCCTGCTTTGGTTTTTCAACCATATCGGTTACTTCCACCACTTGTCCGAAAATGTTGCTGGCAGCAACACAGCCGTAGGATGATATCTGTTCCATCGGTACTTTTTCCAGTGCCAGCACGCTGCTGTGGTGTTCTTCATATACATCAAGCAACTGCTTCAGGCATGGTTTCTGGCTGTCAATAATGTCATCTCCCAGAAGTACGGCAAAAGGTTCATTGCCGATGAAATCCCTGGCACAAAGGATGGCGTGTCCCAGTCCCAGTGCTTTTTTCTGGCGCACATAGTAAATATCCACCATGTCAGCGATGTCACGGATTTCTTGTAAGGTGGTGTCACTACCTTTTTCCTGCAGGTGATTTTCCAGCTCGGGCGAAAGGTCAAAGTGGTCTTCAATGGCTCTTTTGGTACGGCCGGTTACAAAGATAATCTGGGTGATTCCGGCAGCCACTGCTTCTTCCACCACATATTGCACCAGTGGTTTATCAATTAAAGGCAGCATCTCTTTTGGTGAAGATTTTGTAGCAGGCAGAAAACGAGTGCCAAGGCCGGCTACAGGGAAAACAGCTTTGCGGACTTTCATTTTATTGCAGTCTCCTTTCGGCTGATTCCAGTGTGTTTTGCAGCAGCATGGCAATGGTCATTGGTCCCACGCCGCCAGGTACCGGAGTGATGGCAGAAGCATGCTCTGCGGCAGTGGCATACTCCACATCGCCCACCAGTTTTTTATCAGCCACACGGTTAATCCCCACATCAATCACCACGGCACCAGGTTTTATCCAGTCACCTTTTACCATTTCTGCCTTGCCCACGGCAGCGATAACAACATCGGCACGGCGGACAACTTCAGCCAGGTCTTTGGTGCGGGAATGGCAGACAGTTACTGTTGCATGGCGTGCCAGGCACATCAGTGCCACCGGCTTGCCAACAATGTTGGAACGCCCCACCACCACAACTTCCTTACCGGTCAGGTCGTAACCGATTTCATCCAGCATCACCATTACGCCATAAGGGGTGCAGGGCTGAAAAGTGGGCTTGCCGATTGCCAGACGACCAACGTTAAAGGGGTGAAAACCATCGGCATCTTTATCTGGCGATATTGCTTCCAGCACCTTGTCGCTATCAATATGATCAGGCAGCGGCAGTTGCACCAGTATGCCATGTACGCGGTCATCGGCATTAAGTTGTGCAATTAATTTCAGCAGCTCTGCCTCTGTGGTGGATGCAGGCAGTTCATGATCAGCGGAATACATTCCCAGCTCAAGGCAGTTTTTCTTTTTCATGCCCACATAAACCTTGCTGGCTGGATCATCCCCCACCAGCACCACTGCCAGCCCCGGGGTTATCCCCTTGTTTTTCAGCTCTGCAACTTTAATCCCGATTTGCTGCCGCACTTTGGCTGCAATGGCTTTGCCATCGATTATTTTTGCTGCCATTTCATACCTCCAGTTGTTCTGATGTTAATTTTTTAATTTGCAATCAGGTTGTTAGTCCTGTGTATCATTTTTACGCAGTCTGATTCAACAGAACAGACATCAGGTGGTTGTTTATCAGATTACTTTACAGAGGTGCAACATGCCTGTAACATGCAGACGGTTAATATTGATGCGTTGAACTGAAAAGAAGGAGATGCTGATGTTTGGACTGAAACCGAAAGAAGAGAAGTTTTTTGAGATGTTTCGGCAAATGGGTACCATAATTACAGAAGGTGCCAGGCAGTTAAAGGAAATGCTGGATGATTACGTTGATCCCGTGGCCAGCCAGCGTCAGATAAAGGATACTGAGCATAAAGGGGACAGTCAGACCCATCTTATTATTAAAACCCTTAACAAAACTTTTATTACTCCGCTGGATCGTGAGGATATATATGCTTTGGCATCCAAGCTGGATGATATCCTTGATCTTATTGATGCTTCAGCCCAGCGTTTTGTTATGTACAATGTTGAAAAGCCAACCCAGGCATCCCAGGAGTTGGCTTTTATTATTCTTAAATGCTGCCAGACCGTGGAACGAGCTTTAAGTCACCTGGGCGGTAATTTTGAAGATATTAACAACTGCTGCGTAGAGATAAATGCACTTGAAAACGAAGCAGACAGGGTTTGCAGGGGTTCAATCAGCCGGCTTTTTGCTGAAGAAAAAGATCCGATTAACCTGATTAAATGGAAGGAAATCTACGAAACCCTGGAAAAGGCCACAGACAAGTGTGAAGATGCTGCCAATATTCTGGAAAGCGTGGTGGTGAAACATGCCTGAAATGGCAATTGTACTGTTGGTGATGGTGGTGGTTGCCACACTTGTGTTTGATTATATAAACGGCTTTCATGATACTGCCAATGCCATTGCCACCTGTGTTTCCACGCGGGCTTTATCGGTGCGTACAGCAATTACTATGGCTGCTGTACTTAATTTTGTGGGTGCCATGGTCTCTACAAAAGTTGCCACCACCATCGGCAAGGGGATTGTGGATGCCACAGATGTTACGCAGCTGGTTATTTTTGCCGGTGTAATGGGGGCGATTATCTGGAACCTGATTACCTGGTATTATGGTATTCCGTCTTCTTCTTCCCATGCCATTGTGGGGGGGATTGCAGGGGCAGTTATTGCCAGTTCGGGAACGGCAACCCTGCACTGGTCAGGGCTTAAAAAAATTGTGCTTTCCCTGGTTTTGTCACCCATACTTGGTGTTTTTGTCGGGTTTTGTTTTATGCTGCTTCTGCTTTGGTTATTCCGCAATAAAATGCCTGGCAGTATCAATAGCGGGTTTCGGCGTATGCAGATAATGTCTGCTGCTTTTATGGCTTTTTCCCACGGCACCGCTGATGCACAAAAGTCAATGGGTATCATCACCATGGCACTATTGGCCTATGGCGCAATACCTACCTTTGATGTGCCCACCTGGGTAAAAGTTGCCTGTGCCACTGCCATGGGGCTTGGTACAGCAGCGGGTGGTTTGCGGATTATCAAAACCGTTGGCAAGGATTTTGTAAAACTGCAACCTATTCATGGGTTTTGTGCAGATATCACCTCAACCACAGTTATACTTGGTGCTGCATCTGTTGGCATGCCTGTAAGTACGTCCCATGTGGTGACCTCTGCCATTATGGGAGTTGGTATCTCCAAGCGGCTTTCTGCTGTAAACTGGAATATAGCCAAAAAGGTGGTTTATGCCTGGTTTCTGACCATTCCGGCATCGGCATTGGTTGCATTTCTTACTTATCAGGCTTTGGTGCCACTGTTTGGCAAAGTCTGACTTTTGCGGGTGAGCAATGTCTCTTGATGATAAAAAAATTCTTTCAATTGTAGGGCACTTAACCGAGCTGCGCCGCCGTCTGATTATTATTGTAATCGCTGTGCTTATCGGCATGGGTATATCCTGGGGGCTTGCCAATTCAATTCTTGTTTATATTGAAAAGCCGCTGACCAGCGTAACCTATATTGATGCAACCAAGCTGAAAGTTTACCGATATCTGCAACAAAACTATCCTGCCATTTACCGGATGGGGGATATGGAAAAAGAGCTTAATCAGCCCAAAAAACAACATGCCCTTAATTATACAAAACCGCTGGAGCCGTTTTTTGTGCAATGCAAAATATCAGCAATTGCCGGTTTTGTGCTGGCACTACCGGTGGTTTTCCATCAGATATGGGCATTTGTGGCACCAGGACTTACCCGTAAAGAACGTCGTCTGGTGGTTCCTTTTATGATGATCGGCACCATTGCCTTTTGCATTGGTGCTTTTTTCTTTCTCACCACGGTCTGGCCGTTTATCATCAACTTTTCACTTTCATACGAAAGCGAAGGGTTGCGCAGCTGGCTGTCCTTATCTGCATACGTTGATTTCTGCCTGCGCCTGATTTTAATGTTTGGTCTGATGGCTGAACTGCCGGTTATAACCCTGCTTTTATCCCGCTTTGGTCTGGTCAGTTACAAGTTTATGGCTTCAAAACGTAAATACGCGCTGCTGGCAAGCTCTATTGTGGCTGCCTTTCACTCTGATCTGGTGACCATGTTTGTGATTATGATCCCGATGTATATGATGTATGAGGTGAGTGTCTGGGTTGCCCGGATTTTTGGCAGGAAAAGGCAGCCAGCTACGCCTTGAACTTTGTTTCTGTGCCTGCCAGTAAACGGCTGATGTTGGCGTGATGCTTGTAAATGACAATGGCAGAGATGATAGCAGTGGCAACCAGCAGTTGGTTGCTGTGGGGGGTAATCAGGATGAAAAGCGGCATTGCTGCCGCTGCAATGATGGAGCCAAGGGAGATGTAACGCCAGATTGCCACCAGTAACAAAAACACTACCAAAGCCACTAACACTGCCAATGGTGCCAATGCCAGGTAAACCCCGAGCGCGGTGGCAACTCCCTTACCACCCTTAAACATCAAAAATACCGGAAAAACATGTCCACAAAAAGCAGCAAGACCGATCCATGCCTGTCCGGGTTCTGCCATGCCTGCCAGTTTATACGCCAGCAGTACTGGCAAAAAGCCTTTCAGGCAATCACCAACCAGGGTAATGATACCAAGTTTACGTCCGGCAGTGCGGTAAAGGTTGGTGGCACCGATATTGCCGCTTCCTTCCTTGCGTACATCAATACCTTGCAACCTGCCCAGTAAAAGTCCGGTGGGGATGCAGCCAAGCAGATAGGCTGCGATGATCCAGGCGGTTAAGCTCACGGTTTTTCAGCCAGCATTTTACGTGCTTCTCCCAGATACCTGCTATCCGGATATTCCCGCACCAAACGGGCAAGTGTTGTACGCATCTTGTCTGCGTCTTTAAGCTCTTTGTAAGAGCGTGCCAGGTAGATCAGGGTTTTATCATGACCGGTATAGTCCGGAAAATTGGTCAGTGCCAGCTCCAGACGACCTGCTGCTGCCTTGTAATTATCTGTTCGATAGTAAAAACGCCCGACATATATTTCGTAATCAGCCATTTTACCGCGGCAATCTGCAATCTTTTCCTCCACCTTGGCAACGTACTCTGATGCAGGATATTTGCGGATAAACTCCTTAAACAGTGCTAAAGCGTTTTTTACAGGTGTCTGGTCGGTATCAATGCTTTCAATCAGATTGTAGCTGGCAAGCCCCTGACGGTAGAGGGCAAATTGTGCCAGTTCATGGGTTGGGTGCAACCTGCGGAAATCTTCGTAGGCTGTGGCAGCTTCAATATATTCCTGATCCAGAAAATAGGCATTGGCAATGCCGATTTCAGCTTTGGTATCCAGCTCCTGATCAGGAAAAGTTTCCCGTACCTGCTTCCATAGCTCTACAGCTTTGCCATAGCGACTCTTCTGGAAAGCGGTTTCACCTTCTGCATAAAGCTGTTCCGGTGCTTTTTCCGGCTTGGGGGCAGAGGCACAGCCGGCAAAGGTGGTTAGCGCAGCAAGCAGCAAAATACACAGCAGTTTTGGTGTTTTCATCCCAGTTCTCCGGCTTGCAGGATAGATGGCAGCCTGGTGGCTAACCGAGCGATGATGTCATGATTAAGCCACAACACTGGCTGTTCTGTACTCCATGATGCCTGTATCATCAGATGGCCTGTGGCGCGGAATACCACTGCGGACAGCAGTGCGCAGATCAACTGTTTCTGGTCGCGGTGCATGGAGATAAGGCTTGCAGAGGATGAGAGCATAAGCTCCATCTGCTCTTTGGTTGAGTGCTGCGGCCAGCCTGCAAAATCAAGGCTTTCACTGATTAACGGGTTGTTCAGATATTTGCCGGCTTCTGTCAGCAGGCTGTCCAGTGTATTGCCATCGCCAAGCAGGTTCTGGCAGCTGGCTTCCAGCAGGGCTGCTGCCTCTTTGCCAACTTCTTTTCTGATGGCAGACAGCAATGGATAAAGTGATATTTCCACACCCAAAAACAGGGCGCTGGAGTTGGTAAGGATTTCCGGACAGTTAAATACAGTGACGTTTATCCCTTCCTTGCGCCCGTTTGCAGCATGTTGCTCCAGCAGCATTTTGGCATAACCTTGCAGGTAAGGGGTGTAGGACTGCCAGCAATATTCACTGCTTTTAAGGATTCCGGTGCCGTGGTATCCGTAGGCTGTGTAGGCTGCCCGACCACCGGCAGCGGTCAGTTTTTGTCGCAGTGGTGCAGAAACTTCCAGCAACTGCTGTAAGGTGTTGGCCGTAACTTCGTTAAAGCTGGCATCACAAAGCCTGCCAAGGTCGCTTTGCCAGAAAGTTTCTGAAGACAGGTACTTATCGCCGCTACCTTTAAATACACGGTTTAAAAGTGGCATAAACAGACGGGCGCGGGGAATTCCGCCAGCCATGGTGTGGGCAAAAATCACGTTGCCACCGGCAGGAATCTGTTGCTCAAGTTCTGCCATTACCTGTGTCAGATTGGCTTTAAAACGTGCTCTACCAGCTTTTTGTGCTTGCTGGATAAACTGGCTATCAAAGTTCACACTATCCCAGGCATCTGCTTTTACTTTTTTCAACTGTTCGGCAATGGAGGGCTGACCATCAACAGATTCCATATCAAAACCGGCTTCCAGCGGGATATTGATTACCTTGCCACCCAGCAATGCTTCAGCTTCAGTCAGTTCTTCATTATTCAAAGGGCGTAAACTGCCATTGTTTTCGCGGCGACCTACGGTTGTTCCAATTATGGTCATGCCCAGCCGTTTTGCTTCATCAATCAGTCCGTTGGCATAGCCGCGGCCAAAAAGCTCGCCGATTAATACCAGGCAATCACCGGCTTTGTAGCCGGCAGCTTCCGGTAGTTCAGTCATTGGTTTGTATTCAGTCATGGTGTGGGACTCTCCTTTGCAAATGAAACAAAATAGATAGCATAAAACAGGTAAACATTAAACTCAAATCACCATGACAAAACCATTGTTTAAGTGATATTTTATACAGATGAACGAATAATAAAAGTGAGATAGATATGAACAACAGTTTAATAACCCTTGGTCATGGCAGTGGCGGAATTTTATCCCACAAACTGATTTCAGACCTGATTCTACCAATAATTGCAAAGGGTAATGCAGAGCAAAATGATGCTGCTTTGCTGGAGTTTCATAGTAAAAAACTGGCTTTTACCACCGATGGTTATGTGGTAGATCCTCCTTTTTTTCCTGGTGGCAGTATCGGCTCAATGGCAGTGCATGGCACGGTAAATGACCTGGCAATGATGGGAGCGCGTCCCTGTTGGTTAAGCTGTGCCCTGATTATGGAGGAAGGACTGGAAACGCAATTACTGGAGAAAGTCCTTGCTGATATGCGTACTGCTGCTGATGAAGCTTCTGTGCAGATTGTCACTGGAGATACCAAGGTTGTGCCAAGAGGGAAGGCAGACAGGATATTTATTACCACCTCTGGCATAGGTGTTGTTGAACATAACTTTAACATCCATGGTGGTGCTGCTCGTCCTGGAGATAGTATAATCCTGTCCGGCAGCATAGGTGACCATGGTATGGCTGTGATGGCAGCAAGGGAAGGTTTGCCCCTTGATGGTGTTAAAAGCGATTCTGCACCGCTTTGGTCGCTTGTGGCAGAGATGCTGGATGAAGCTGGTGAAGCATTGCACATATTGCGTGACCCTACCCGTGGTGGTGTTGCCACTACCCTTAAAGAGCTGGCATTGCAATCCGGCGTGCTTTTTACAATTGATGAATCTGCACTGATTATCAAGCCACAGGTGCGCGGATTTTGCGATCTGCTTGGTTTTGATCCCCTTTACGTTGCCAATGAAGGCAAGCTGCTGGCCTGTGTGGCAGAAGAAAAAGCAGAAAAATTGCTGTTACGTATGCGCAAGCACCCACTGGGCAGACAGGCAAGTATTATCGGTAAAGTGGAAGATGGAGAGCCAGGTCGGGTGAGGATGCGTACAACTGTGGGAGGGATGCGGTTGGTGGAGATGTTGGCAGGGGAGCAGTTACCACGAATTTGCTGATTCAACTCCATTTAAAGTGTGGGATATATGCAAACTAAAAACAGCGATTTAATGCAGGACAAGCTGCAAAAGCAGGCGGTTATGGTCAGTTATCTGCTGGCTTTGCTGGCAGTGCCGCTTGTGCTTGAATTTCACCTTTTGCCTTCAGTTTTTTCCGGTCTGGCTGTCTATGTTCTGACCATCAGGCTTTCAACACGTTTTTTAAGTAAAATGGATAGCAGTGCCCGCGCTGTATCCCTTGTGCTGATTGCCACCACAATAGTAACAACTTTAACCCTTGTTGCCTTTGTACTTTGGTCAGCGCTGGGGATGGGGCAGGGTATGTCTGCACTTTTTGCCAAATCAGCAGAGGTTTTAGACTCCATCCGGCGTACCTTGCCACCGTTTATGGCTGCCATGCTGCCGGATAACCTGCATGAACTGCGGGAAGAGGTGGTGCTGCTTTTACATGAACATGGCAAAAACCTGTCCAGCGTGGGAGCCAGTGGAGCCAGAACCTTTATCTACATTCTTTTTGGCATGATTATCGGCGGGCTGCTGGTTATGAACCATATAGACCATCACAAACCGCGCCGTCCGCTGGCAGCGGCATTACACGGGCGTTGCCAGAATCTTGCCGGTGCCTTTGACAGGATTGTCATTGCCCAGGTTAAAATATCTGCCTTCAATACTTTTCTTACCAGCATATACCTGTTGCTGGTCTTGCCGATTTTTGGTGTCAGGCTTCCCCTTGTGTCGGTTTTGATACCACTTACATTTATTACCGGACTGCTGCCGATTGTTGGCAACATACTTTCCAATACTGCCATTGTGTTGATAAGCTTTTCTGTTTCAGCCACAGTTGCTGTCTCTTCGCTGCTTTTTCTTGTGATGATTCACAAACTTGAATACCTCGCCAACGCAAAAATAGTAGGGGGAGAGGTGCAGGCAAAAACCTGGGAGCTGCTTTGTGCCATGCTGCTTATGGAGGCAGTGTTCGGGATTCCCGGGATTGTTGCAGCACCAGTGGTTTATGCCTGGCTGAAGGTGGAGCTGAAACTGCAAAACCTGATTTAGTTTCCAAATGAAAACGATTTAAGGAGCTTCCACAGATGGCAAAAGAGAAAACACCGGTAACTGCGGCAGTCCGTTTTTTAAGGGCTGCAAAGGTGCAGTTTACTGATCATCTTTACAGTTATGAGGAAAAAGGCGGTACAGCTGTTTCTGCCTGCCAGCTGGGTGTTGATGAGCATTGTGTAATCAAGACCCTGGTTATGGAAGATGACAACAAAAACCCCCTTGTTATCCTTATGCATGGAGATATGCAGGTTTCCACCAAAGAGCTGGCGCGGGTAATGGGTGTCCGTTTTGTGGAGCCGTGCAAGCCGGAGGCAGCGCAAAAGCACACCGGTTATCTTGTGGGTGGCACTTCACCTTTTGGCACCAGGACAAAGCTGCCGGTATATATGGAGCAGACTATTGTACAATTGCCTGAAATTTATATTAATGGTGGCAAGCGGGGGTATCTGGTGGGGATGAATCCGGCTGATCTAGTGAGTGTGCTGCAACCGCATCTGGTAAGTGTTGGTTATAAGTAGGGAGAGAAAAGCCGTGCTGCACTGTCGCGAAGCCGTACCGGCAGTGAACGACCATCAGCTTCGGTAAGTGTAATCTGTTTTGATGCAGCGATTGTTTCATCAAAATGATTACTCAGGTTTGTCGCCAGTTTGCGATCAAACACAGAGAGATTAAGCTCAAAATTAAGGCGCAGACTGCGGGTGTCCCAGTTGGCAGAGCCTATGAGGCACCATAAATCATCAACTACCACAAGCTTTGTGTGGGCAAAGGGGGCTGGCTGTTCGTAAATATGGATATCATGTGCCAGCAGCTCCCAATAGGATGCACGGCTTGCCCAGGCAACAAAGGGCAGGTTGTTTTTGGCAGGCAGAACAATCTGGATTTCTGTTCCTCGTAATGCTGCTGTTATCAATGCGGTAATCATGGGGCGATCCGGCACAAAATAAGGTGTCATAATCCTGATTCTGCGCCGTGCAGAATCCATGGCACCATGCAGCAATGTTTCCAGTTTTCTGATTTCACTATCCGGTCCATCGGCAATGGCACGTACAAAGGCACTGCCTGCAAAATCATTGTCAGGGAAAAGTCCTGCCCCTTCAGGTATCTGTTCTGAAATAAAATACCAATCCTCAAGAAATATCCGCTGCAAATCTGCCACAGCAGGTCCTTTAATACTAAAATGTATGTCACTGGTGGCTTTTCCTGGAGGTGCCATTTGCAGGCAGTGGTTGGTGCGGATGTTCATGCCGCCGGTAAAGGCGGTCAGCCCGTCAGTTACCAGCAGTTTGCGGTGGTTGCGCAGGTTGATGAAAGGGGCTTTATGCAGTGGGAGATAATGGCGGATATCAACATCACTGTCTTTTAGTGCTTTGCGGGCAGTATGTTTACTGTAACGCTCTCCCATTGCATCAACAATAACCCTTACTTTTACACCCCGTGCTGCTGCATTGGTCAGGGCAACAATAAATTTGCTGCCTGCACCGTCACCATCGAAAATGTAACTGCAAAGATGCACAGTATATTGTGCATTGTTTATGGCAGCCAGCATGGCAGGGTAGGCGGTCTCACCATTGTGGTAAGCTTCAATGCTGTTACCGCCTGTTATACCCAGCCTGGTAACCTTGCTGCTTAGTACCTCGATTGCCAGTAATGAGTTGTAGGGCACTGGCAACAAGGTTGAGGCAAGCTGTTGCGGGCATAATACTTCCGGTACATCTCCTTTGTTGGATTTCCATTGCAATGCGCGGCGTGTAATCCGGTTTACCCCCAAAAGCCAGTATGTAAGCGGACCAATTACTGGCAAAAGTAAGGTAATGGAAACCCACAGCAAGGCTGCGCGGGGATCCTTTTTTTTAAGAAGTGCATGGCTGGCTGCAAAAAGACCGCAGGCAAAAACAGCCGGCAGAATGATTTTACCGTCAGCATAATCCAGCAGTGTAATGAATTTATTCCAGGTCAACCAGAACCTCGTTGTTCTCAATGCGTACAGGATATATTTTCAAGGTGCATTCAGGATGTTCCTTGCAGCTGCCGTCATGCAGTTTAAAGCGATAGCCATGACGCTGGCATGAAAGGTAATCTTCCTTAACCATGGAAACCGATGCCAAAGGTGCTCCCTGGTGTGGACATTCGGATTCAACCGCATGGATGGTACCTTTGTGGTTAATCAGTAAAACCTCCTGCCCATCCACCACAAACAGTTTCTTGCCACCTGCCGGCACATCACTAACTTTTGCTACAAAGGTCATGGTTCACCTCCCTGATTGAATTATTTTTTTGCTGCAAATGCAATTGCACATCTATACACAAAACAGCTGTAGATGTCCAAGGCATCTGAAAACCGGAAACAGTCAGGAGCCTGTCGGACTTACCACTATTCTGCTGCGGAAAAGCCAGATTTGGTCATTTTCCCTGCTTTTCCTCGTCAAATAGCTGGCTATTCTCCTCGTAAAATCAGAAAAACTGCCTCAAACCGGACTTTCCCTCGCTACGAAAGGGCAAGTCCGATAGACTCCTAGGTTTTTTACTTGCATTGAGAACAAAGAGGTGCTATACATCTCTTCTATTTTTGCCCAGGTGGTGGAATTGGTAGACACGCAAGATTCAGGTTCTTGTGCCCGCAAGGGTGTGCTAGTTCGAGTCTAGTTCTGGGCACCAGTCATCAGCCCTAAGTATTTGATACTTAGGGCTTTTTTCTTTTTCTGAAGCTCCCCATTAACATCTGGTTCATATACAGAATCTATATAAGCCCTTGTAAATATCAAGTATCTGACCAAGTCGTGCGCGGAACAGGTCACATTGAGCAGAAACCAGAGATTTTGATTGCGCGAAATCACCGGAAATTTCATGAAAGACTAAATAGGCATGTTACTTTGCTCTCTTGTTAACATTTCCCACCAATTTCAATATACATTCCCTAAGCTCACCATTCTTAATCCTTCCAAAGGACTGTAAAAGCTGATCTTACTCATACTTCAGCCTTATTTGTTGTACAGGGGTATCGCCAAGAAGTCACTTACAGATACTTTAAGTGGCGATATACTATATCTGAAGGAACGTTTGAGCTTCATATGTCTAAGTAGTGACAGCTTTGTATATGGAAACAAAATGACATCAAATTATGCATCAATTGCTACTGGTGACGGTTTTATCGTTTTAAAGAAATAATAGAGCAGGATGGAATATAGGGGAGATAGAGCTTGTAGACAGTTTGCAACCCTGGCATCAGTTTCAAGCAACATATATAGAATAGGGGGAGTCAATCCCCCTATCTCATTTTAGCCCACCAATCTGTTTGTCGCATCGTAATAAAATGATACTGTTATGGTAGTTCCTTTGTCCTGTTGGCTTATTAGTTCTATCTTTCCGTCATGAACCATAACGATATGCTTTACAATCGCCAGCCCCAGCCCGGTTCCGCCCGTCTTTTTTGAGCGGGACTTATCCACACGGTAAAACCGCTCAAAAACACGGCTTTGCACTTCCTTGGGGATGCCTATACCGGTATCTGAAACAGCAATGCTTATCTGTTCTTTCGTGTTGGTGATATCAACATTTACCGTACCGCCCGGCTTGTTGTACTTGATGGCATTGTCTATCAGATTATAGAACATTTCATACATCAGGGAACGGCTAGCTTTCATGTATATACCTTTGCCGGATACATGAACAATAACCTTGCCTTCAGCTGCTTTCTGTGAAAGCGATGCGATTGTTTCGGCGGCGGTGGCGGCTAACTCCACATCCTCATACAATTCTTGTCTACCGTTTTCGTCGAGCTTAGATAACATCAGAATATCATCTATTAAAGCAATCAGCCGTCCGGCTTCGTCCTTTGCATGACCGTAAAATACCTGTTTGTCATTTTCTTTTATCATACCATTATACAGCATTTCGATGATGGCATATATAGACGTTAGCGGTGTTTTAAGTTCATGGGACACATTAGCTGAAAACTCACGCCGCAATTTTTCAGATTTTGCTTTTTCGGTTATATCCAAAAACAGTACAATTGCGCCGCCTCCACTTACATGACTGAAATATACCCGGTATGTCCTGCCGGTACATTCCATACTCATTTCTCCGGATTCTCCGGCAAGTGCGTCATATACATGCCCGGAAAAATTCACGTCACGCAAAAACTCCAGAATATTTTTACCATCCAGCGTGGAATCCTTTTCAAATATTCGTAAAACGCTCTTATTGGCGGACAGGATAACACCTTGTTTATCAGTGAGTATAATTCCCTCTTTCATGTTGTTCATAATTGCGCTGATTGTATCCGAGCGGTTTTGCAGATCCGAGAGTTGCTCTGCGATATGTTCACGTTGCTTAGCGATTGTCCTTATAAACGGGGCCAGCTCGTCATAAGGGACAGTTAACTTCGATTTAAGGTTTACTTTGTTTATGGGATCTACAATCCTTGTTGTAAGTCTTGCAGCCAACAAATAGTCGAAAATAATCATGACCAGTACTACACCTGCAGCAATTGGCAATATTCCGACAAATACGCCGAATATGCTGCTTGAAGTTTTTGCCACACGCAGCACGTAACCGTCAGTCAGTCTAACCGCATAATAAACTGTTTCTTTTTTCAGGGTGTTAGAAAAACGGGTGCTTTGACCGAATCCTATTGTGAGCGCATTGCGGATTTCATCGCGATCAAGATGGTTTGGCAGGCTTTTCGAGTTTGCCGTGTTATCAAATACTACCGTTCCGTCTGGCATAATAACGGTAACACGCATATCGGAGCTTTTGGTAAAGGTGAGAGCCTCTATCGCAGTTTGCGGGGAGTTGTCAATAAAGGCTTCGGCACGGTTACGAAGCGTTGCCATTGCTGTCATTGAGAACTGACGATAAAATACAAAGCAAAGCGTTATGGAGATAAAGATGAGGCTGACAGAGCTTAGCAGCACCATATTAAGAAAAATACGTTTTTTCAAACGCTAATCCCCAATCTTGTAGCCGACGTTCCGTACGGTTTTAATTGTATTACCATTTTTACCCAACTTATGGCGCAGGGATTTTATGTGCATGTCAACCGTGCGGCTCTCACCGCCATAGTCAAAACCCCACACCCGATCTAATAACCGGTCGCGGCTTAAAACAATTCCCTCGTTTACCATCATGTAGTGCAGTAATTCAAATTCTTTATAGGTAAGGTTGATTTCCTGATCACCCGTCAATACGATGCGTCTGTCGTTTTGTAATGTGATATTGCCAGTCTTGATTTCACTTGGTTTTTCTTCTCTACTTTCGCTCCTGCGGAGTACTGCTTTTACCCTGGATATGACTTCCATTACAGAAAAAGGCTTTGTTATGTAATCGTCCGCACCTAAATCAAGCCCTTTGATACGGTCAAGTTCCGAGCCTTTCGCCGTTAGCATGATAACCGGGACAGGATTTTTCGTTCCCTTATCTCTTAGTTTTTTTAATATGGAAATACCATCTTCGCCTGGAAGCATAATATCCAAAAGCACAAGGGAAGGATTCCCATTTCGCAATCCGGTATAGAACGCCTTGCTGTCCACAAAGCCCTTGACTTCAAATCCTGCCGACGACAACATATACAAAAGCATATCCCTGATGCTGTCATCGTCTTCGACAATATATACAATTTTGCATTTTTTCATTTGCTTCATAATACCTGCGTATCTTTGTGTTTTCCTGTGATGGAAAATATGACCCATTCTGCAATATTCACGGCATGATCACCGATGCGTTCATAGTATTTTGCAATTTGCAGAATGTCTAACGCCTGTTCTCCAGTACCTACATCTTTATGAATAAGCTCAATCAAATCCTTCTTGATGGTTGAAAATAAATCATCCACAACATCGTCATAGTCAATAACCGATTGTGCAAGTCCTAAGTCTTTGTTCACAAACGCATCGATACCGCCTGTTACCATCTTGGCTGCCGCCCTGGCCATCTGTGGTATATGTTCAAGCTCTTTGATAAACTCCTGCCCGTCGAGATACGTACAAAGTTCAGCAATATTGGCAGCTTGATCGCCGATACGCTCCATATCTGTTATCATTTTGAGAGCAGTGGAAATCTGCCGTAAGTCCCGTGCTACGGGCTGCTGATGCAAAATCAGCTTCAGGCAAAGGCTTTCGATTTCTTTTTCCTTTTCATCTATTATGGTGTCATCGGTCACGATTTTTCGGGCGGTGTCTACATCGCGTTCTTGCAATGCTTTTGTCGCTTTCGCAATAGCGTTTTCGATAAGCGCACCCATTTCAATCAGATTATTATTTAATTGTGTCAGTTTTTCATCATAGTGGCTGCGCATTATCCGAACCTCCCTGTGATATAATCCTCTGTGCGTTTGTCCTGTGGCATGACAAACATGGCTTCAGTATCGCCGTATTCTATGACTTCACCAAGTAGGAAAAATGCTGTTTTGTCACTGATTCTCGTGGCCTGCTGCATGTTATGTGTCACAATAATTACACTATATTTCTCACGTAAAATCAGCAGCAGTTCTTCGATCTTGCCGGTGGAGATCGGGTCTAGCGCGCTTGAAGGTTCGTCCATTAACAAAACTTCCGGTGAAACTGCCAAAGCCCGCGCAATGCAAAGCCTTTGCTGCTGGCCTCCCGATAATCCAAGCGCAGGTTTTTTCAGCCTGTCTTTCACTTCGTCCCAAATTGCCGCTCCGCGTAGGGATTCTTCAACGATCTTATCCAGCTCGTATCTTGATTTGGTTCCATGTGTCCGGGGACCAAATGCGACATTATCGTATATGCTCATGGGAAAGGGGTTTGGCTTTTGAAAAACCATGCCAGCACGTTTGCGGAGTGCATTTATATCAATATTCCCATAAATATCTTCACCAAATAGTTTTATATCGCCGGTAATTTTGCATCCTTCGATAAGGTCGTTCATACGGTTTAGTGTTCTAAGTAATGTTGATTTACCGCAGCCAGACGGCCCAATCAGTGCAGTAATTTTTCCAACTTCAATTTCCATGTTAATATTTTTGAGAGCATGGAAATTGCCATAGTGTAGGTTCAAGTTCTTTATATCAAAACAAATCATGCTTTGCTCCCAACCCTTTTAGCGATACGGGCAGATATGGTGTTTATCAGAACGACAATTGTCAGTAGTACAACTGCCGTGGCATAAGCTGCATCCATGTGCAGCCCTTCACGTGAAAGCGTGTACATGTGTACCGATAATGTACGAGCCGAATGCAGCGGGTTTGTTGGTATTTGTGCTACCGTACCAGCAGTGTATATAAGTGCCGCTGTTTCACCTGTGATGCGTCCGATTGCAAGTATAACTCCCGCCAGTACACCTGGCATGGCACTGGGTAAAACAATTCGGAATACTGTTCGCAGTTTGCCAGCACCAAGCCCAAACGCCCCTTCACGATAAGCATCGGAAACAGCTTTGAGAGCTTCTTCGCTTGAGCGTATAATCAACGGCAGGATCATAATGGACAGCGTGAAGGCTCCGGCCAGCATGGAAAAACCCCAGCCCAGTACTGTTACAAAAAATAACAGGCCAAACAATCCATATACTATGGACGGAATGCCGGCCAGGGTTTCAGTTGTTATGCGTATGATCCCGACAGCTTTATTGCCGCGTCGGGCATATTCTGTAAGATAGATCGCCGCAAAAACGCCCAGAGGCACGGCGATAACAAGCGATAGCAGCGTCATAAGCACTGTGGAAATTAGCGCAGGCATTAGCGATACGTTTTCGCTGTTATAAGTAAGTGAGAAAAGTGATGGTTTTATATGGGGAATACCTTTTACAAGAATAAAACCCACAAGAAACAATAGCGTACAGACCGTTATGATAGCTGCCGTCCATGTTATAAAGGCCATGAAGTGTTCAAATGCTTTCTTTTTCATCACCATCTTGACCTGCTTTTGAGAGCGGAGAAGCTAAGGTTGATAATCAGGATAAACACAAACAGTACCACGCCTGTTGCAATCAGTGCCTCGCGGTGTAATTCGGCGGCATAACCCATCTCCAGTACGATATTGGATGTGAGTGTGCGTGCGCCATTGAAAAGTGATACAGGCATACGGGCTTGATTACCCGCCACCATAATAACTGCCATTGTTTCACCTATGGCACGCCCCACACCCAATATGACAGCAGCAAAGACACCTGACTTTGCTGCTGGAAGCAGCACACAGAAAACACTCCTGTAATGCCCTGCACCAAGTGCCAGTGCCCCCTCGTAATAATGTTCCGGTACAGCGCGTATGGCACTTTCGGCAACTCCGATGATAGTGGGTAAAATCATAATCCCCAACAGAATACAGGCGGATAATATGCTGTTTCCGGTAAGTGGTACAATGGCTGCCATACCGAAGAGACCGTATACAACAGACGGGATTCCGGCAAGCAACTCTACCCCCGGCTTAATTGCCCTATATAGCTTTTTAGGGCAAACCCGTGCCAGAAAAACTGCCGCTAATACACCTATAGGTACGCCAATAAGCATTGCTCCCGCTGTGATATACAGACTTCCAAGTATCATAGGGAAGATACCAAACGCAGCGGGTGTGTCTGTTGGTGACCATTCCTGACCAAGCAGGAAGTTGAACAAACCGATTTTTTGCATGGCCGGTATGCCGTTTACTAACAGGAACAGACAGATAAGGGCGATAGCTAGTATAGAGACGAGTGCCGATAGAAAAAATATGGCACTCATAATTTTTTCTTTCAGACTGTCCATTGGCTTACTGCATAGTCCATTTTTGTGTTTTGCCTGTGTAAACTGCCTTTATCTGCTCTTTAGTCAGGCGTGTAAGGGGGTTTTCGTTGTTTACGATAACCACAATGCCATCAATGGCAATCTGCTGCGGGGTAAGCTGCTTCAATTCGCTTTCTTTTAATCCGCGACTAGCCATGCCGATGTCACATGTGCCGTTGATGGCAGCTATCATTCCGGCAGACGAATCGCTTTCCTGAATTTCGATTACAGCATTTGGGTTGACTGAAAGGTATGCTTCCTTGAGTTTTTCCATAACAGGAGCTACAGATGAAGAACCAGCCACCACGATTTTACCTGACGGTTTGTCTCCGTCATAAGAGGAAGTGTTGTCATTGACAGCAATATAGCTTTTTGCGACAACAGTCTGACCATCAGCCGACAGGATAAAGTTAATGAAGTCCTTTGCCAGTTTCACAGGCTCGCCTTTGGTTGCAATGTTAAAAGGCCGCGCGATGGGGTATGTGCCGTTTTTCACATTATCGGCAGTAGCATCCACTCCTTCAATCTGAACGGCCTTAACCATATTGCTAAGTGAACCCAGAGATATGTAGCCGATGGCATATTTATTTCCGGCAACATTCGTTATAACAGCGCTGGTCTGATTGGCGATGATCGCCTCTTTAGTCGTCATGTCTTTTTTACTGCCGTTGTCACCCTTCACTTCAACGCCTAAAAGCTCGATAAACGCGCCTCGTGTACCGGAACCATCCTCCCGTGATACAACGCTGATTGACTTTGATGTATCAAATGATGACGAAGTGTCATCCTCACATCCTGTGAGCATGGAAAGTGCCATTATGAGCAGCAGCAGGATACCCATTGTTTTTCTCATAAATTTAATTCCTCCATTCTTTTTGGTTTTTACATACAGTATGTTACAAGGGGAATGTATGAACCAACTAAGGCTGCGTGTAAAATTTGTGTAAAGTGGCAATATTGAAATAGATTGATCACAGGACACGATTGTTTTTGTTTTGTGGCTCACCCAATATTATTCTTTCATATCTGCAAAACGTTTTATACGAGGAAATTTATGAGAGCTTTGTTGTTTCTTGGTATTGCAATTGTTGGAGAGGTAATTGCAACATCAGCATTAAAATCCAGCGATGGATTTACAAAAATTGCTCCGTCAGTGCTGGTAGTTGTGGGTTATGGTGTTGCATTTTACTTTCTGTCACTTGTACTTAAAAGTATTCCGGTTGGTATTGCATATGCGGTTTGGTCAGGTCTTGGAATCGTACTGGTGACCGGTATAGCCTGGGTGCTTTACGGTCAAAAACCGGATGGCTGGGGTTTTTTGGGAATTGCACTTATTATTTGTGGCGTTGCAGTTTTAAACTTGCTTTCCAAAACAAGCGTCCACTAAATTCCTGGGAGCCTGTCTGCTTATCAAAGGATGTTACCTGCCATGCACCGCTCTATAATTCATCTTGATATGAATGCTTTTTTTGCATCTGTCGAGCAGCAGGCAAATCCGGAGCTTAAAGGTAAACCTGTTGCTGTGGTTGGTGCTGGTAGCCGTACTGTTATTACCACTGCCAGTTATGAAGCCAGGGCTTTTGGTGTGAAAACCGGCATGGCTATCTGGGAAGGGAAGCGTACCTGTCCTGATCTCATTGTTGTGCGTGGTGATAACAGTAAATACACAGCAATCTCCAGGCAAATAACTGCCATGATGCGGCAATTTACCCCTTTAGTTGAAGTGTTTTCCATTGATGAAGCATTTCTGGATGTTACCCATTCAAGGGCACTTTACGGAACAGCCGAAGATATCGCCTGCCAGCTTAAATCCCTGATTAAACGTAGATTTGGGCTTACCTGCTCTGTTGGTATTGCACCTAACAAACTCTTAGCCAAATTAGCCAGTGATATGCAAAAACCAGACGGGCTGACCATTATTTTGCCGGATAAAGTAAATGAAACATTGGAAAATATGCCTGTTGGTGCGCTTTGCGGTGTAGGTAAAAAGTTACGGCAACAACTAATGCTTTATTTCAATATCCGTACCTGTGGTCAGCTTGCCGCCTGTGATGCACAGTTACTGATAAAAAAATTTGGCATTATTGGTAAACGACTAAAAGAGATGGGACAGGGGATAGATGACAGCCCGGTAATACCAGTAGAAGAGGAAGAGCAGGTAAAAAGTATCGGGCACTCCATGACCCTTTCAAGGGATATAGCAACTGAGGACGAGATTAAAAAACGCTTGTTGCAGCTTGCAGAAATGGTGGGCAGGCGTGCCAGAAAATACGGTCTGGCAGGCAAAACCATCTCTGTACAGGTGCGGCTTGAAGACTTTTTCAGCAACTTCCACAAGCAGGTTACCATCAAAAATCCAGTAAATATGAGTGATGAAATCTACCAGCTGGCAGTTGCAACATACAATAGTATTGGTGTTGACAGACCAGTGCGCTTGCTGGGTATAAGCCTTTCCAATCTTTGCAACTATGAGAATCAGCAGCTTTCGCTGTTTGAGACAACTAACAAAAAAGAGCAGCTTACAAAAGCCATGGATGCGGTAAACAATCGTTTTGGTGATTTTAAAGTAACTTTTGGCAGTATTATGGATATGGAAGAAAAAGGCTCCCATGTTATTTCACCAGCTTGGCGACCGGAGGGGATTAGGAGTGTGGGGGTAAGGTAGACAGGCTGTCTGCTATAGTGCTGACCAAATTATTTTATGGGCTGCTTCAGTGTCCTCCCATTACATCACAAACCATCATCAAAAAAGGGGCTACGTA
>Ga0265295_1003867_pt1 | contig 20995 bp, 14 predicted proteins | sample Munlansysbiofilm_FD_192503 | JGI IMG/M metagenome (GOLD analysis project Ga0265295, IMG submission 192503) | Leachate microbial communities from a municipal landfill in Southern Ontario, Canada - Methane capture system biofilm | ecosystem: Engineered > Solid waste > Landfill > Unclassified ... | reverse complement strand
TCAAATCTTTCGCTCGGTATATTTGCATAATCGGTAAAGCTTTCGTCGGCAGTAAAGGAATCCGGCATGATGAATACTCTATCTATTCCCTGCGTCATTCTTATTGCCTGGTTAATAGTTATTCTGTCACTAACCTCCAACGGTTTGTAAACCGGAATAACTATTATACATTCTTTTTGAAAGTCCATAACTTCAACTTAAATAAAGTCCTCTGAAAAAAAATCATTTTCACACTCAGCATTATGCTATTGTATCTTTACTCCTCCTCTTTAATCTCAAATGATGACTTCTCCGGAAAAAGGGTCTGCAGGAAAGGTTCAACCCTGCCTCTGTCGGTATCTGTTGCACGATGACTGTCATTCAGACAAAAAAGAGAAGGTCGGTACCTGTTAATAAAATGCATATAATCTGGCTCATGCAGACGTATCCTGCATGACTCCCCTCTACATACGAAACGTAATTCACCTCTTCCAACAGACAAAGCATAGTAAAGGTAAATGATTCGCTGAATATCGTTCTCACTTCTGAGATGATGGGTTATAGTAGAATGTATTTCATCATAAAAAACATTTTCGGAAACTAGTTGATAATCTGATCTCAGATAGGAATCTATATTGTGGTGAGGTGTTCCGGAATAGTACTTCCCAAATCTTTTCTCAATGAGCAAAGCTGCCCGATCGATGGTTTTCCTGTATATATTTGTGTGAATATTAAATAACTTTTTGCATTTGTTTATCCATTTACCACCAAAAGCGCGTTGTAATCTCACAACAGGCATCCCTTCACTTGTAAAAAAGGAACCCGGGGTAACTACCCTGTTAAAGAACATATCGTCATTCGCATATAAAAAATGCTCTGATAGCTCCGGAATTTTATATAAAAAATGTTCAATGACAACCGAGTTGTAACAAGGTAAGGCTTCGGGGGGAATTAGCTCCCGTATATCAACGATTTTAATATTTCCGTTTTGCATATCCAGCCATTCCGGTATTTGTCCATCTGTAACAATAAAGATTCTGTGAATCCACGGTGCATATTTTTCAACCGATCGCAGCGAATATTTCAACTCATTATTGTTCGCGTTACGTGCTTTGGTTGTAGACTCTGTGTTGAGTATAACATTTTTCCCTAAAAACCGGTTTTTCCTGGCAACCCATTCCGTATCGTTTCCGTCAACCCACAGATAAACCAAATCAACATCAAACTGTTGCATACAATTTTTCATATTCTGCAAAGTGTTTCTCGTACGTGAAAGAATTGGCATATTCTTTCTCTCTCTCCTCCAAACCCCTGTCATGATAAAACTTCTCCAGATTTTCATCTATCAACTGTTTCATATCATACGGATTGAAGTTTTTCCAAAAATAGGAAAAATTGCCACCTATTTCTTTAAGGCTTGTCTCCTCTGATGAAAAAACAGGTTTGCCGAATTGCATAGCTTCAATGACAGGTAGTCCGAACCCTTCAAGGAGTGAAGGAAACAGAAATGCTTCACAATTCGCATAAAGCCAAACCTTTTCTTCTTCCGAAACGGTCCCCAATAAAGAAACGTTGTTTATTTCCTCTGTTTCGATGCGATTTTTTATCATTTTGCCATATTCTGTTTTATTGTTCCCGGCGATATATAGATGTTTATCAGGCATAAGTTTCATCATGTCGAGTAAAACGTGGAAGTTCTTCTTTGGACGAAAAGCGCTCAAAGAAAAAAAGAACGTTTTATTTATTTGGAGATCAGGTTTACAGGCAGTCTTTTTAGAGATTTCTTCAACACCGTTATAAATCAGCACAAGGCGTTTTCCATCTAAATTAAAATTATTCTCTATGTGTTTTTTGGAATAATTTGAAATTGTAGTAATAATTGAAGCTCTCTTTATATGTCTTGCAAGGCGCTTGTAGTTCCTTGCAACGTGTTTTTGGCTCTTTTCATATTCAAGGGATAACACATTGAGATCGTGGATTGTGAAAATATATTTTGTTGATTTCGAACAGGGTTTGAATCGCGCGGGAAACTGTAAATTATGCCAGATATCAAACTCAGGAAATAGACAAGGGCCATGTTTTCTGAACCAATTTGATGAAGATAAGTAATTCACCTGATTACCAAAAACTCCGATATATTTTTTAGGTAGCAGCAGAGTAACCTCATAGTCGGATGTTTGAGTGTTGTAGTTTTTCTTAAAATAGTTCCCGTAATTTAAAGCTATTTGTCCGTACCCTCGGTACAGATCTTTCATATAAGATAAATCGACCAATATGCTTTTTTGTTTGCTCTTTCCATCTTTCCGTTCAGATCTGACCAAAGCGGGTTTGTCCGCTTCCTTTCGACCTAAAAAATGAGGTATCAGGGAAGTAAAAAAAACACACTGCATATAGATCCAAGTTGTTTTTATTTTCTCAAAAAACCAGAATCGGGCAATTTCGGGAAACATGCAATGATAGTGTTTTCTCAACTCATTCTTAAAGGATATATGCTTCATATGGTTACCATAGTGCACTATATATCGTTTGGATGCAGGAAGTGTAAGGTCATATAAATAGGGATGTAAATGATAGTTATTCTTAAAATAACCAAAACTCAAGGCTATTTGCCCAAACCCGGAATAAATATTTATTAGCCGAGACAAATCAACTAAAAGTCGTTTTTTCATTTATATAATTAAACAAGTAGATAATTAAATTTGTCGTGATTGTCTGATGAATGATTATCCCCTATATAAAAACGTACTGACAAACAGGATTTTCTAAAATCCACAATTATCTTATATCCACCTCCGTCAAGAAGATGAGAGATGAAACACTTAACCAAAGGACAAAGGTACGCATTTTTCGGTTTTCTCAAAGGATATCTCAAACTAAAAAAACTAGTTAACAAGAAACTGGGGTGAGCGGAAGTTCTAAAACAATTCTCTCATTCATTTGTTCTATTATAATTGCATAATGTCAGCACGTAGAGGCTATGAACGCATCATCACCGAACAAGAAAAAAATTAGAATCCGGACAAAAGTATTTGTCCCAGTTGTTTTTATTGCCGCGATACTTCTCATCACCTATATTTTCCCCCGCCAGGGTAGCTTCAAGTACTCCTTCAACGAGGGGAGGCCGTGGCAATATGGTCTTCTGACCGCTCCTTTCGACTTCCCTGTTTACAAACCTGCCGACCAGCTGAAAGCAGAGCAGGACAGCATCCTGGAGTATTATGAACCCTATTTTGAGCTGGATGATATAATTGAGCGGAATGCACTGGCTGACTTCGATGCCGATGTCAACCTGAACGACAAGCTCGCCGAGATGCCAGCCGGGTACAAGATATATATCCGTGAGAAGCTGAATGAGATCTATGAGAACGGGATTATGCGCTCTGAGGATTATGATCTGATCAACGCCTCCAAAACAAAATCGTTGCGGATAAAAAAAGGGAACGTAGCTGAGTCAAGAAAGATAGATTCATTTTTCACCATTCGCTCAGCTTATGAGAAAGTATTGAATGATGTCCCTGACGATATTGACCGTTCCGTTTTACGGGCAGCCAACATCAACGAATATATCCGAGAGAACGTGCTGTATGATGCTGCCACATCAGAAAAAGCAGAGAACGAATTCATACAGCAGGTAGATATCAGCCGCGGCATGGTACAACAAGGTCAGCGAATCATTGACCAGGGCGAGATTGTGAATGACCACACCTTTAACATCCTCTCATCCCTGAAGCGCGTCACAGAAGAACGCAGCGGCAGTGCGGCCAAAAACAACGGGATGGTGCTGGGACAGTTGATGCTGATCCTCCTGATGTTCGGATCATTTTACATGTACCTGCTGTTTTTTCGACCCAATGAGTATCGAAACCGCAAGCATGTGGTCTTCATGGTGTTGCTGGTAGTGATCTTCCTGTTACTCACAGCGGTCACGGTACGGTTCGAACTCTTCAGCGTCTATATCCTTCCCTACGCCATAGTGACCATCCTGATTCGCACCTTTATCGATTCGCGGACAGCTCTCTTTGCCAGCCTTATCACCGTTATCCTCAGCTCGCTGATGGTACCCTTCCCATTTGAGTTTATTGTGATTCAGATGTCGGTAGCGATGATATCCATATTCATGCTGAAGGAGCTGTCGGAACGGTCGCAGCTCATCAGAAGCTCCTTCTTCATCCTGCTCACCTACATCCTGGTGTACCTGGGTCTCACCCTCTACCAGGAGGGAAGCATAAAGGAAGCCAACTGGCTGATGTTGGTCTACTTCCTGATCAATTTCATCTTCATCATGTTCTCCTACACCCTGGTTTATCTGGTGGAACAGTCGTTTGGCTTCATCTCCGGGGTATCACTGGTGGAGCTCTCCAACATCAACAAACCGCTGTTGAAGGAGCTGTCGGAGAAGGCTCCCGGCACTTTCCAACACTCACTGCAGGTCTCCAACCTGGGGATGGCCGCCGCTGCGAAACTGGGTGCCAACGCTTCACTGATCCGTACGGGGGCACTTTACCACGATATCGGCAAAATGATGAATCCAGCCTTCTTCACCGAGAACCAGACGCCCGGCATGAACCCCCATGCAGGCCTTCCCTTTGAGGAGAGCGCCCGTATCATCATCAACCATGTGAAAGATGGGGTGAAGATTGCACAGAGGTATAACATTCCTCAGCAGATCATCGACTTCATCGAAACGCACCACGGTACCAGCATGCCCAAATATTTCTATATCTCCTGGAAAAATGCCAACCCCGGGAAGGAGGTCAACGAGGCCGATTTTCGCTACCCGGGTCCCAACCCCTTTACCCGTGAGGAGGCTATCATGATGATGGCCGATGCGGTGGAGGCATCCTCCCGCAGCCTTGCGGAATACAGTGAAGAGTCACTCCGCACCCTGGTGGACAAGATCATTGATGGACAGCTCCAGGATGGTTATTTCAAGTTGGCCCCCATCACCTTCAGGGATATCCAGACGGTGAAAGATGTCTTTGTGGAGAAGCTGCAAACCATGTACCACTCCCGCATTACTTACCCGGAGCTTAAAACGCCGGCACCACAACACGCTGTGTCTGAGGAGGAGCATGGTGAGATACCGGACTACAGCGATGAAGAAACACTCCATCCCTGAGATGAGCTACTCCCACTCGATGGTTGCAGGGGGCTTTGAGGAGATGTCATAGACCACCCTGTTCACCCCCTTCACCCGGTTGATGATCTCGTTCGACACCTTGGCCAGAAAAGGATAAGGCAAATGAGCCCAGTCGGCTGTCATCGCATCGGTCGAGGTGACTGCCCGCAATGCGACCGTGTTCTCATAGGTACGTACATCACCCATCACTCCCACCGACTGTACCGGCAACAGGATCGCTCCCGCCTGCCATACCTTGTCATAGAGACCGGCACTTCGCAGGTTGCTGATAAAGATGTCATCTGCCTCCTGTGCCATGCGCACCTTCTCCGGCGTGATATCTCCCAGAATGCGGATACCAAGCCCCGGACCCGGAAATGGATGACGGTGGATCAGATGGGGCTGCATGCCCAGTTCCAGTCCGATGCGGCGCACCTCATCCTTGAAAAGCAGCTTCAGGGGTTCACACAGCTTCAGGTTCATCTTCTGCGGTAGTCCTCCCACGTTGTGGTGGCTCTTGATGGTAACACCCGTGATGGAGAGTGACTCAATGATATCGGGGTAAATGGTACCCTGTGCTAGCCATTTGATATTCTGCAGCTTGTGCGCTTCCCGGTCGAATGTATCAATAAAACCCTTGCCGATAATCTTTCTTTTCTGCTCCGGCTCAGTAACCCCCGCCAACCGATCATAGAATTGCTGTTTCGCATCCACACCAATCACGTTCAATCCCAGGTGCTCATAGTTTTGCAACACCGTCTCAAACTCATTCTTTCGCAACAGCCCGTGATCCACGAAGATACAGGTAAGGTTCCGGCCAATAGCCCTGTTGAGCAACACGGCAGTTACCGAGGAGTCAACTCCTCCCGAGAGTGCAAGGATCACCTTATCGTCTCCCAGCTGTTCACGTAACTCCTGAACCGTCGACTCGATAAAAGAAGCCGGTGTCCAGTCCTTCTTCACCCCACAAATGGTAAGAAAATTGTCGAGGATCTTCGTGCCCTGTTCGGTATGGAACACCTCGGGATGAAACTGCACACCCCAGGTCTGCTCCCCTTCAATCCGGTAGGCTGCCATCGCCACGTCCTCGGTGGAGGCAATCACCCTGAAGTGATCGGGGATACGAACAATGGTATCACCATGTGACATCCACACCTGACTCTCCTGTGTGATATTTCCCAAAAGAGGGTCTCCGCTTTCATTCACCCGCAAGTGTGCACGGCCATATTCCCTCGATCCATGGTTCCCCACCTCACCTCCGGAATTGGACGCCATCAACTGAGCCCCGTAGCAGATCCCCAGTACGGGATAACGTCCCCTGATGGCTTGCAGATCTGTTTTGAATGCATGCTCATCATTCACTGAAAAAGGGCTGCCCGAGAGGACCACCCCTTTCACCGACTCATCGCCGAAGGGAAACTTGTTGTAGGGAACGATCTCACAATAGGTGTTCAGCTCCCGGACGCGGCGGCCGATCAACTGGGTGGTCTGCGAGCCGAAATCGAGAATTACAATTTTTTCGTGCATAGGGTTGATTGTGTTGAGACGTTGCGTGAGCAGGTCTGTTCTGTTGATGAAGTTTTAGGTGACAAAGATACAAAAAGTATGAAAATAATTCCTCATCCGTAAAACTGTTTCAGCAACGAAACAGAAAAGAGTTCCATTGTCATTTCAATCTGTAATAGAGTAAATATTTATTGTTTTTCAATGTTTTTTTATTGTTATATAAATATTTATTCCTATTTTTGCAGCACTATTCTTTATTTAGTGATGAACAATGGAAAAGAGCAAATCCAATCGGAAATCGATCGCACTACTGTCTGTTCTGGCTGGCATAGCCTACCTCTACCTGATCAGCATCGATTTCATCAACAACTGGGACGCAGTCGCGAACAGTTTCATGCAGGGGTATCATGAATCTTCAAAAATCATGGATGAACAGATGCCGGATGAAACATTCTCCATGATGCTCAATGCAGAAGACCTCGACAACTACTACTGCGACTCACTCTACAATCTGAAAAATGACCACTATCTGCCTGCCAAGATTCAACTGATCGATGTACGGTATCATTTTGCGGATCAAACCGAATACCGTCAGACAATTGGTTACAGAACAACCATTCTCATCCTGGTATGTCTGTTCATTATCGGACTCATTGCGATCCCTTATTACTTTTACCGGATTATCGGGGCTTTTTACAAAGACCACATCTTTAACAGAGACAATGTACGACGACTAAAAATACTGGGCAACATACTGTTGGTGGTATATCTCTTACAGATCATTTTCGACCTTACCCTTTATTATTATAAGAAACTCCTGATTGATATACCCAATTATTCCCTCTCCATCTACCTCTCCGGAGCTGAATGGCTTTTTTTGGGCCTGATCACGCTACTCCTGGCTAACATCTTAAAGCGGTCAGTGGAATACAAGGAGGAACAGGATCTCACCATTTAAATGAATTGAGTATATGCCGATCATCGTAAACCTCGACGTGGAGATGGCAAAGAAAAAAATCTCCTTGAATGAACTCTCCGAACGGGTTGGGATCACTCCGGCGAACCTCTCCATCCTGAAGACCGGCAAAGCCAAGGCCATCCGTTTTAACACGCTGGAAGCCATCTGCAGGGAATTGAACTGCCAGCCGGGTGACATCCTGGCATGGGATGAAGAGGAAGAAGACACATCCATACATAACAAATGAATAAAAATTGACATCATGAAACATCTGGAACGTGCACTCGACGGACAAAACAGCTTCTGGAAATACCTGGCGATGACGCTTATTCTGTTTCTGGGGGTCTCCACCATCGGATCATTCCCTCTGATCATCACGATGATAGTGCATACAATCAAAAACGGAATACCGGACATCGTCTCCGGGAATATCACCGACCTGAGCAGCTACGGCATCACCGGCAACACAGGTTTTTTCCTGTTGTTGCTTACCTTTCTGCCAATGATTTTTGCATTCAAGTGGCTTGTCCGTCCATTTCACAAACGAACCATTACAGAAACCATCAACGGGAGAAACCACCTGCGAAAAGGACGTATCGGGATGGGAATGCTGGTTTGGGGCGCATTGATGAGCCTCACCCTGATCTACGGACTGATTGTCTCGCCGGAGAACTACCAGTTTCAGTTTCATTTAGGCCGCTTCCTGTTGTTGTTACTGATCACACTATCGATACTCCCTTTTCAAACCACCTTCGAAGAGCTCTTCTTCAGGGGCTACCTCTCCCAGGGTGTGGCTGCGGCCACCCGTAGCCGATGGGCGACTCTGATCATCATCTCACTGGCTTTCGGACTGATGCATGCTCTCAACCCCGAGGTGAAAGAGTTCGGTTTCTGGATCTCCATACCCAGTTACATACTGATGGGAGTTATTCTTGGAGCGGTATCCATTCTGGACGACGGCATCGAGCTGGCCATCGGCATTCATTTCATCAACAATGCCTTTATCGCACTCTTCACCACCCACAGCTCATCGGTCTTCCAGACCGACGCCCTCTTCAGGGTTAAGGAGATCGATCCCGTTGGGGAACTGATCTGGATGGGGGTCTTTGCAGTCGTGGTGATCCTGCTGCTGGGCAAAATCTACCACTGGGATTTTGCGATCTTCAAACAGAAGATAACGGTTACACCGCCTCCCCTTCCGGATCCATATACCTCCCCTGATGACAATTCGCAAGGAAAGTAACCCGATATAACGTTGGTATTTCTATTTTACTTATCTTTGAATGTAGAAACAACGAAAAATGAATCACAAACATCTCATATCCACTCTACTGATCAGCACTGCACTGTTTACCCTCAAGGGGCAGACACTCGATGATGCCAGAAGCTGGTACCTGGAAGGTCGATATGAAGAGGCGTTGCCACTCTTTCAACGTGCCTTCACGGATGATTCCACCCATGTGGCGTTGCATCAATGGCTTGGTGTCAGCCTGTTGAGAACTGGAAGAATTGTTGAAGCGGAGCGGTACCTCACCTATGCGGACAACAACAAGATCCCCGAGGCGTCATTATACCTGGGTGAGCTCTATAGCAAGCTCTACCGCTTTGAGGATGCTGAGAAGGCATTTGAAAAATATCAAAAAGCAAACCGTCGCAACGAAGAGGCACTCTCAAAGCTCGACCGTTTCCGGGAAGAGGCGGGTCAACTGCGACGGAGAGCTCTCCGCACCGAAGATGTGCAGATCATTGACAGCCTGGTACTGCCCAAAACGGAGTTCCTCAAAGCATATCAACTAAGTCGCTCATCCGGCACACTCCTCCCCCTGCATGCCTTTTTCAAGGAGGTGATGACAGGAAACGAGACACTGTACCTCAATGAGAAAGGAGACAAGGTATACTACTCGAAGGAGAGCAAAGAGACAGGTCATGACCTATATGCAATGGACAAGTTACTCGACCACTTCGGCAATGAACAGAGATTGCCGGAGACCATTAACGGAGAGGGCCACCAGGCATTCCCCTTTGTCATGAGTGACGGATTGACCATTTACTTTGCCTCCACCGGACATCAGTCGCTGGGTGGTTACGATCTGTTCGTGACACGCTTGAACCTGTCTACAGACAACTACCTTACACCCAACCAGCTAAACATGCCGTTCAACTCCCCCTTCAATGACTATATGATGGTGCTGGATGAAGAAAAGGGCATCGGCTGGTTTGCATCTGACCGGCTTCAGGCATCCGACTCACTCTGCATCTATACCTTTGTCCCCAATCCACAGGTGACCCTGGTGGAGAGTGATAACCCGGAGTATCTCTTTCGCAGGGCATCTATCTCCTCCATTGCCGATAGCTGGCGTGAGGGTGTTGACTATCTCTCTCTCCGCCGTACTGCACAACAGTTCAGAAGCAACGAGGAGGCCACCACGACCGATTTCGAATTCATTATCAATGATGAGAGGGTGTACCACCAGCTGGATGATTTCACCAACAGCCATGCCCGTGCCCTTTTCTCACAAGCGTTGGGACTGGAAAAGCAGCTTATGGAACTGAACAGTGAACTGGCGGACAAAAGAGAACGAATTGCTACCGGGGAGAGCACAGAGGGTACACTTAGCGCATCGGTGCTGGAGCTGGAGAAGGAGAGCGGAATCTTACACCGGCAGATCAAAAAATTGAAGACAGAAGCCCGCAACGAAGAAATCAGACAAACACCACTTTAAAGTAACCAAATATGACGTTTGAACTCATTATTGTTGCAGTACTGATCCTGTTGGGCATACTCTTCATGCTTGCGGAGATCTTCTTGTTGCCCGGGATCACTGTTGCCGGAATCGCAGGTGCGATCTTCCTGATCGGAGGAATCGCATATGCCTATATCTTTGTCGGGAGCACCGCCGGCAACATCAGCCTGGTAGCAGCAGCAATTGCGATGGGAGGCTCATTCTTCTGGCTCCTGAAGTCAAAATCACTTCGCAAGATCTCGCTTGAGACTAACATAGAGAGCAAGGTCGACAATTCCGACCTGGGTAAGATCAACAGGGGTGACACCGGTGTAGCCCTTTCAAGGTTGAACCCCACAGGGAAGGTAATGGTGAATGATCTGACGGTTGAAGGAAAATCATTCAATGGTGAGTTTATAGACGAAGATGAAGCGGTTGAGGTGGTACGGATCGATACTTACCAGATACAAGTGAGACGGAAAGGAGCTGCCGCTATCGACCCTGAATAAAAAAGACAAATAGACAAACACAAAAATACAACACTCAAAAAAAAAAGTAGTATGGCTTTATCATTTCCTTTAATTATCACAATTGCCGTCATCATCATCTTTTTGATGATATTCTTTCACTATGTTCCTTTTTTCCTGTGGATCAACGCCCTGTCGGCAGGCGTACGCATCTCATTGGTCCAGCTTTTTCTGATGCGGCTGCGCCGTGTACCGCCACACACCATCGTCTATGCGATGATTGAAGCCCATAAGGCAGGGTTGAAGGATGTCACCCGAGACAACCTCGAAGCGCATTACCTTGCCGGTGGAAATGTAGAGAAGGTAGTTCATGCACTGGTTTCAGCCTCAAAGGCCAATATTGACCTGCCCTTCCAGATGGCTACTGCCATCGACCTGGCTGGCCGTGATGTACTTACAGCCGTTCAGATGTCGGTAAACCCGAAGGTGATCGACACACCACCGGTGACGGCTGTAGCCATCGACGGAATCCAGTTGATTGCCAAAGCACGTGTAACCGTAAGGGCCAATATCAAGCAGCTGGTGGGTGGTGCCGGTGAAGAGACCATCCTGGCGCGTGTGGGTGAGGGCATTGTCTCCTCTATCGGATCGGCAGTCTCACACAAGTCGGTGCTGGAAAACCCTGACTCCATCTCCAAACTGGTTCTCAAAAAAGGTCTTGATGCCGGCACTGCCTTTGAAATCCTCTCCATCGATATTGCCGACATCGACATAGGCAAGAACATCGGCGCGGTACTTCAGATGGATCAGGCACAGGCCGACAAGAACATTGCACAAGCACGCGCCGAGGAGCGGCGTGCCATGGCCATCGCACTGGAACAGGAGATGAAGGCCAAGGCACAGGAGGCCCGAGCCAAGGTGATAGAGGCTGAAGCAGAGGTGCCCATCGCCATGGCCGAAGCGTTCCGCAGTGGGAACCTGGGCATCATGGATTATTACCGGATGGAGAACATCAAGGCTGATACCGACATGCGGGATTCCATTGCCAAGCCACAGAGCGGAAGCAACAACAAGAAATAACCAGTTTTATTTTCACTGAACCATAAATATTGACATTGTTATGAGAATTATCCCCGAATCGGAGTTGATCATCAACTCCGATGGCAGTGCTTTTCATTTGCATATACGGCCCGACCAATTGGCTGACAGGATTGTGATGATGGGTGACCCCGATAGGGTTACCATGACCGCCAGCCTGTTCGACAGCATTGAAAGTGATGTCTCCAGCCGTGAGTTTCATACCGTCACCGGAACCTACAAGGGCAAAAGAATCACGGCACTCTCACACGGTATCGGTACCGACAACATCGACATCGTCCTTACCGAACTGGATGCACTGGCCAACGTGGACTTTAACACACGTATGGTGAGGGAAGAGTTCCGACAACTCACTATGGTCCGTGTGGGCACTTCGGGAGGGATGCAGCCCCACTGTCCCGTAGGATCCTACGTGGTGTCAGAGAAATCGATTGGGTTCGACGGTCTTATACATTACTATGCGAATGCACACTCCATTCGGGAAGAGGATTTTGAGGAAGCGTTCCAGAAGCATGTGAACTGGTCACCTTTCCACTGTTCTCCCTATGTGGTGAGCGCCGACGAGGAGTTGGTAGACCGCATCGGGCACGACATGATCCGTGGGGTAACCATCTCGGCTATCGGCTTCTATGGACCACAGGGACGTCATGTACGTCTGCCACTGGCTGATCCCGACCTGAACGCCAAGATCGAATCATTCCGCTACGGAGATCACTGCATCACCAATTACGAGATGGAGAGCTCTGCCGTCGCCGGACTGGGCAAGCTGATGGGTCACAAGGCGATGACGGTATGTGCCATCATCGCCAACCGGGTAGCACTCGAGTCGAATGCCAACTACAAGGGATCTACCGAGGAGCTGATCAGAATCGTACTGGATCGTATCTGAGAAATCTGTTATGAGGAAAAAGAAAGAATGTGCGCATTATATATTCAATTAGAATCAGTATTATTTTAAAAAAAAAGTTACATGAGAAAATTTTTTACCTTACTGCTATTGGTCGCAACGGTTGCGACCATGGCACAGCAAAACCCTCCTCTTCCTGTGGATCCGGAGGTGAGAACAGGAAAGCTGGAGAATGGCCTGACCTATTACATCCGGCATAACGGGCAACCGGAAAACAGAGCCGATTTCTACATTGCACAGAAAGTGGGCTCCATGCAAGAGGAAGATAGCCAGGCAGGCCTGGCACACTTCCTGGAACATATGGCTTTCAACGGGACGAAAAACTTCCCCGGCAAGACTATGCTCAACTATCTGCAGGACAACGGCATCAAGTTCGGAACCAACATCAACGCCTACACCTCGTTCGATGAAACGGTTTACTACATCTCCGACATCCCTACCCAAAACCAGAACCTGGTGGACACAGCTCTGTTGGTGCTTCACGACTGGTCGTGTGCCATCGCCCTGGAAGAGGAAGAGCTGGAAAGCGAAAGAGGGGTGATCCGCGAAGAGTGGCGCACCCGCGGGAATGCACAGCAGCGACTATGGGAGCAACTGCTGCCGGGGATGTACCCGGATAGCAAGTATGCCAACCGGATGCCTATCGGCAGCATCGATGTGATCAACAACTTCAAGCCGGAAGAGATCCGCACCTATTACCACAAGTGGTACCGTCCCGACCTTCAGGGCATCATTGTGGTAGGTGATTTCGATCTGGATGAGATGGAGCAGAAAGTGAAGACACTCTTCTCTCCCATCGAGCTGGAGGAAGAGAGGGCTGAAAGGGTCTACTTCCCGGTTCCCGACAACAAGGAACCCCTGGTGGCTTTTGCAACCGACAAGGAGGCCATGAACACACGACTGATGCTTTTCTACAAGCATGACCCGCTGCCGGAAGAACTGAAGAATACCCAGATGGGATTCATCACTTCTTATCTTCTCAACGCCGCTGCGTCTATGATGAATCAACGTTTCGAAGAGATCACCCAGAAGCCGGATGCACCCTTCACCACGGCCTATGCCTACGACGACGATTATTTCGTAGCCAAGACCAAGGATGCCTGGACTGTGATGGCGCAAAGTGCCGATGATAAAATCGATGTGGCACTGGCTGCAATGATCCGCGAAACGGAAAGGGTGAAGAAATTTGGTTTCAGCGCATCAGAATATGAGATTGCACGCACCAATCTCCTCAAGGAACTGGAAAATGCCTACAACAACCGTGATAAACAACGCAATTCGAACTATTCCCAGGAATATGTAAGGGCATTTACTGACGGTGAACCAATACCCGGTATTGAGTTTGAATACCAGTTCATGCAGTCGCTTGCACCCAACATTCCTGTGGAGGCAATCAACATGACAATGCAACAATTGATCAGCGATGAAAACGTTGTGATTGCCATCACAGGACCGGAGAAGGAAGGTCTTGTATACCCGACGAAAGAGGAGCTGCTCTCGGTATTCAACAACGTGAAAGCAGAAGAAATTGAAGCTTACGCGGAACAGGTGATCGATGAGCCGCTCATCACCACTCCTCCTGTACCTGGTAAGATCGTAAAAGAGGAACAAAACGAGGCGATAGATGCCACCATCTGGACCCTACAGAACGGCATTAAAGTAATTTTAAAGAAGACCGATTTCAAGGATGACGAGATCATGATGTCCGGCTCCAGCGTTGGTGGGTTCTCACAGTATGCCCAGCAGGATCCGATTAACAGCCGGCTGATGGGTTCCGTGATGAACCTGGGCGGTGTGGGCAACTTCAGTGCCACCGATCTGCCGAAGGTGCTGGCCGGTAAAACAGCATCGGCGCGCCCCAGCATCAGTCTTACCACACAGGATTTCAACGGCTCCTCATCCATCAAGGATTTCGAGACCATGCTGCAACTGGTTTATCTCTACTTCACTGCACCACGAAAGGATACCGATGCCTTTAAATCGTTCATCCAGCGCATGGAGACACAGCTCAAAAATCAGGAAGCAGAACCGATGGTAGCCTTCAGCGACAGCATCACCACTGCCATCTATGGCAACAACCCGCTGACAAACAGAATCAAGCTATCCGATCTCGCCATGATTGACTATGACCGTATCATGGAGATGTACAAACAGCAGTTTCTTAACCCGGGGAGTTTCATCTTTACTTTTGTGGGCAATATCGACACTGAAAAAGTACGTCCCGTAGTGGAGCAATACCTGGCCTCTTTGCCTGGTGAAGCAGTAAAGGGTGAATTCATCCAGGTACCCATGTCCATGAAACCCGGTAAGGGAGAGCACATCTTCAGTCGTGAAATGCTTGTTCCAAAGGCGTCTGTCGTCAATATGGTCACTGGCAACATTGAACGGAGCATGAAGAACCAGATCCTGATGAGTATGTTCGATCAGATTCTTGACATTGTCTACACCGAAAAGATACGGGAAGAAGAAGGTGGCACCTATGGTGTCTCCACTTCAGGATCCATCTCCCGTTATCCTAAAGGACAGACTGCGCTCCAGATTTATTACGACACTGATCCGGAGAAGAAGGATCATCTGAACGAAATCATTCTGAATGTGCTGAATGAGATCGCCACGAATGGTCCCCGCGAATCGGACTTCAGCAAGGTGAAGGAGTATATGAACAAGAGCTACACCGAGAACCTGAAAGAAAATCGCTATTGGGTGAACATCCTGGATCAGCTCTATTTCTACGGAGAAGACATGCACACAGGATACATTGATGCAGTTAACGCCATGACACCGAAAGATGTACAGGAGTTCACTGCTGAGCTGCTCAACCAGGGCAACCTGAAAACCATCATCATGGTACCCTAAACAATGAATGGATCGGTAGGATCCGTCAAACCTCTCCAAAAAGAGACTGTCTTAAAATAGAGGCAGTCTCTTTTATTTGCTTTATCTCCTCCTGAAATAGCGCGGGATGATCGGAAGAAACGTCAAAACCGACATAGCCAATAGGCATTTCAAGATAACGTATAGAGGAGATATCTGATGATTCCCGTTGCAACAAAAGGAGACAGCAAACGAACTGCTTAATCCAATGTTTCCGGGTAGTACCCGAAGTGATCAACGGTTGCATAAGCTTGTGATGATGGTTTTGCACCAATGGCAAACAGACCCAGGTATATTCCCGTAAATCCACCAGCCGTCTCAGTACTAATATACCGGACGTCCATTTTGTCCAGCATATTGAAATTGAATCCATCAGTGGAATACAAAAATGAATAGTAGTCTTTGTCGCCGCGGACTTGTAGATGTATATCTCCTCTGGGTATTACTACTTCACGGGCGATAGGGTTAAACACTCCCAGACGATATCGCAAGACCAGTGTGCGTTTTCCACCCTCACCCTCTTTAATGAATAAATCATAGTGTGATCTGTTATTCATAAATACGGTGATTCCTGATTCATCATTCTTATGGGCATCGATCAGATCCATTACAACAGTTGCAGTAAACTGGATATGTTCCTGTCTACGACCCACAAAGGTAGGCGAAGAGGTACCATCCAAGGTTACGGTTGTTGCTTTTAAATGTAGATAGCCTTTCTTTTCACTTAATGAGTAATTATCACTTTGTGGATTCCGTAAATAGTTCCATTCAAACCCCAGCTTGCTTTCATTAAAATCGGTACAATACGATTTTGGAACATCAGGTTGCAAAGGCAATGTAGGCACATCCATCTGCAACTGAACGGTTCCATTGCCATTGACCACAGGCCACGTGTCACTGTCCCATCTTACCGGGGACAAAAATGTTTCTCGACCTAACAGATGGTGTTGTCCGGATTGTGGGCGAAAAGCCAGGAAGACCATCCACCAGGTACCATCATTTGCCTGGATCAGATCCGCATGACCCGTTCCCTGAATCGGATTTGTCTGGGCATTCATATTTCTGTGTGTCAAGATAGGATTGGCCGGATTGGATTCATAGGGTCCATAAATAAACTTGCTGCGTGCAATGGTCACCATATGTCCATATTCAGTTCCTCCCTCTGAAATTAACAGGTAATACCACCCATCTTTTTTATAGATGTGAGGGGCTTCAGGATAACGACCTCCTGTCCCACTCCAAATGGGTTTACTTTCTGAAAGTTGTTCCCCTGTCAGCGGATTAATTTCGCATAGATAAATACAATTATCAGGATTGGTGCTGAGATAGCATTTTCCACCTTCAAAATAAAGAGAGGGGTCAATGCCTCCCTGTCGCAACCATACCGGATCAGACCATTCACCAGCAGGATCCTTGGTATGGACAATAAAATTACCCCCCCCTGTGATGTTTGTCGTCGCCATATAAAAAATACCATCGTGATAACGAATAGTGGGTGCATAAATACCTCCTGAGACACCACTCTTCTCTAAATCCAGTTGTGAGGGACGTGTTAAGCAATGCCCGATTTGTCGCCAATGAACAAGATCATTGCTCTGAAAAATCGGCACCCCCGGGAAGTATTCGAAACTGCTGGTTACCAGGTAATAACTATCCTCCACTTTACAAATACTTGGATCGGGATGAAATCCCGGAATAACAGGATTTTGGTAACCTTGTCCAAAGCTTGATGTGCACCAGTAAATAATACAAAATAAGGGTAAAAGGCACTTTGTTACTTTCATTGTCATCGTGTGCATTTAAAAAGATCTTCACTCTGTAATCAGGTCGGGACACATTTTGATACAAAAGTTACCACAGCAATACATCTGACCAGGTGACTCATTTAGCTTATATTTAGTTAATTCATAGTGGATACCCGGAAACCAGGGGTTACCCGTTTTCAGATCGAATTGGGTCGCCTCGATATCTTCATCTCCATGTGTCACAAAACAGGTTCTGCCCTTCTGTTTAAAACGGATATTTACCGGCCTCCGCTCCTTTGAGGATGCCATCCATGGCATAATGGTCTTTGATTTCACCCGTTTGGCGGTTAACCACCCTGCCCGTTTCCCAGTAGAAAGGCACCAATCCGTGATTCTTGGCTTCGCGGGTCACTGTTTCGTCGTATAGGTTGCGTGACTTGTCGTGTGCCTCCTGGTTTGCTCCCAGACCGGTGCGGATGGTGATGGCACCATACTCACCCAGGATCACCGGGATCCCTTTATCCACGAACATGGTCTTCATCTTGCCGAACAGTGACTTCATTTCAGTCTCATCACCCGAAGTAGCGTTCCGATCAGATCCGCTCACTACAAAGGGACCCCAGTAGTAGGCCATCCTGCCCCAGGTTTCATCCTTGTCCATGCCGCAGAATGGCCAGGGATTGTAGTAATGGATCTCTGCCATCAACCGGTTGGGGACCACATCGATGGGCATACCGCCAAACAACATGTGGGTCGCCTCGATATCGGTATTGGGTCCTTGTACAATCAGGTTGCGGACAGCATTGTTTTCACCGGTGGCCCGCACCGCATCGACGAATGTCTGAAGGTAGCTTTTCAACACTGCCATCTTCTCGGTTTCCTTCAAACCTAATACTTTATCTTCATCTGTAAGCCTCACATTGGGTTCGTTGGTACCGGCAAAGAGCAGGTGCTCGTCGTAATGATTCAGCCTGTTGGCGATCTGGGTCCATAAGGCATGCTGTTTTCGGTTGTTCTCCTCCTGCTTGTCGGGTGTACAGTTGTTTTCCAGCCATCCCCCATCCCAATGGATATTGACGATGGCATACATGTTGTTGGCTACACAGTAGCCCACCACCTCATTGACACGATTCAACCAGCTCTCACTGATTTGATGGGTCTCTCTGTCTTCGATGTACTGATCCCACGAACAGGGAATACGGATGGCATTGAAACCAAGCTGTTTGATTTGCTGAATATATGCTTCGTTAATCCTAGGGTTCCCCCAGGCTGTCTCCCCACCGATGGCTTCGAGCGTATTCCCAATATTCCAGCCTGCATACATTTTGGCCGCCAATACAAGGGCATCACTTTCCATCCCTTCATTTGGCATGCTGCCTGCTATCTGGGTAATGGTGACAGTTTCCAAAAGATCGCCCAAAGTGAAGGTGATTGTTCCGGTGCGCCGATCGCCATAATTGGCTGCCACGATAAAAGTCCTGGTCTGCTCCATCATGGCAGTGCGAGCGGTTTCTTCGGTGATCCAGTCATCATTGCAGGTAATGGTCACCACTCCATTTGTTGTCATATCGACTTCAATCCGGGTGCTTTCACTGCTAATATCGGTGAATGCTGTTGGCGTAACCACCAAACCATCAGCAGCGGTTTGAATGACAGCTACCGTTTGGTTGACGTTGCCCCCTTTCACAGTCAGCGTTGTGGAACGGTCGCTGGTATTGGAATTGGCATCCACCGTCACGTTGTATCTGTATACGGCATCAGAAGAAGAGGATGCTGGTGCCACACGGCACCAGCTCTCCTCATTGCTTTTAACCTCTAATGCTACATTCGATTTGACAGACAGTATCTCGCTTCCACCCGTTTTTGAAAAAATCATTTCCGATTTGGCCGGTATGATTTCCGGTGTGACCGGCTCATCTTCACCGGAACAGGCTACCATGAAAACAAAAAGTGCCAGTAGCAGGGAAACACTCATTTTCACTATAAGATTTTTCATACGATCATACTGAATTGTCACTGGTTTTAGAAATCAATACTTGCCGGGAGTAATCACCTTGTTGATGGTTACACTCACCTTGGTGGGGTCAACCAGCTGCACCCAGAGGTCGTAAAGCTCGATTGCCCATACGATGGCACCTTCGCAGTCCCCATTGAGGTAAGTATATACCTGATAGGTACCATCGCCGGTGACAGTGGTACCGCCATAGCTGGCTCCACCCCAATAACCGGGATCCCAGTCGGCGTCGGCATAGCTTAGCTCGGTCCGATAATTGGCCGATGCATCCTCCACAAGATTTCCATCAATCCCACTAATGGTAAAGTCAACCAGCATCATGCCGTTAAACTTCAGACTTTCATTGTAGGCACCGGGAGAGGTAGCACCGGAGCTGCTGTACTCATTGTAAATCTCAATACGGCCATCGACGTCGTTTCCATCCTTGTTGCCAAAGCTTACAATGGATTGATTCACGGCCTGCTCCACATCGGCATCGAGTTTGATGGAGTTGACTGCAACACCCACCTTCGACCAGTCGGCGATATCATTCCACAGACCGGCGATATCCACACAGAATACGATGGCGCCATTGGCCTGTGATGTCACTTCCATCCATACGGTGTAGGTGCCGTCGCCGGTGACCATCGCTTCATATTTACCCATGTTGAGATCGGACCAGTAGCTCACGCCCCAGCTCGGGTCGGAGTACTCGAGCCCCGCCACGTAGGAGCCTGCCGCATCACTCTTCAGATTGTCGGTAATGCCGCTAAGGGTGAACGAAACAACCATGTTCTTCGCGAACTTGATGGACGCAGGATCGATGGGCGGAGCGGCTGCGGTTTCACCAAATTCATTGTAGATCTCGATGCGCAGTCGCCCATTATTCTCCAGGTCGCCGAAGACAAGGTTACCCGATTCCGGAGTCACCTCGGCATAGGCACGCACTGAACGGAGCGCCAGACCGAGACTGCGCTTAGAAAAGCCTGACTTGGCAGATGCATCACTGAATGTAAGGGTATTGGCATAGTCACTGTGCACAGTGCTCACATTGCCACTCCAGTAATAGCCTGCACCATCGGCAACGGTTGTTTCACCTTGCCGATAACCAGTTACCGGAAGGAAAATGCTATTGCCGTTCAGTGCCGTAAACTGGACACCCTCCACACCGTCGACGGTGGTCCATTGCTGGGTGGTATTATTCACCAGCTCCGTAATCTGGGCATGGGTAGGTGTGAGGCTTTTCATGGGTGAATCGCCATCCAGATCAAGATTGAAAATGAGATCGTCATTACTCCCTGCAATATCAATGTTGAGATAGTCTTCCAACCTGGTTGAGGTGATCATGGCAGTCTGGTCCCCATAACCGAACAAGGTACCGGTTTCTGATTCACTGTCGGCCCCGATATTATTTTTGGCCCACATGACACTCAGTCCCAGATCCACATACTCCATCTGCTGCGTGGGTGTAGTCACTGACTTGGTTTCACCATAGACAAACCCATCCCCTATTCTGGCAAATGCAGCATAATAGTAGGTCGTCCCCGGCAACAACCCCCCCACCTCAGTCAACTCACGGGTGATACCGGAGGTGATATCGTCGGCAGACAATGAGAGTTTCACACC
>Ga0265295_1003865_pt1 | contig 21000 bp, 15 predicted proteins | sample Munlansysbiofilm_FD_192503 | JGI IMG/M metagenome (GOLD analysis project Ga0265295, IMG submission 192503) | Leachate microbial communities from a municipal landfill in Southern Ontario, Canada - Methane capture system biofilm | ecosystem: Engineered > Solid waste > Landfill > Unclassified ... | reverse complement strand
CAGAGTATGCCAGTAGCCGCTACCAATCCAAAAAACAAAAGAAACCACTGCATCTGTCGGGCAAAAACTTTTGTGAACGAAAAGCCGAGTATTATTGTGAAAATACTAGTTACCAATATCCGGTTGATTAATAACTTAGCTTCCAGTTCCGGAAAAACATTGATATCAATCAAATAAAAAGCCAAGTATATAAAGATAGAAATTAAGAGCCCAAACTGAACTTGTACCTTGAAGCGGTTGAAATAATGCTTGATAAAGCGTTGTTCATTTTCATGATCGCTGAAACCCGCGAGGATATTCCACCAGCTTACTTTTGTAGGGGATAAATTTTTTTTCTTTTCCATACGTTGTTAATATGAAAACTCAACAGGATTTACTTTTGATTGATGTTTTTGTAGGTTGAAATTGTCAGGTTCAAAAGTAGTGAATTATTTGTTATATTATCCCTTATTGTAAAAATTTTCAAATACTTATGGGTTGAGTGTCTTTGACCTATGAAGCACGTTGTATTTGCCTATAAAGCTTGCGAATGTTGATGTGCTTTTCGATTTTTTTTGCTCGAACATTAGGCAAGACAAATGCATCTTCATTAAATGAGTTTGTTCAGAGCCGTGCAAGTAATTTTGGGCTTACAATCGGACTTGTAAGTAGTAATTTGATTTTCATTCCCTATCAACCAAATACCTTGAGTTACTGATATAAGAGGAGATTTGTGCGGCAGCGTGAATGCTGACTTTTGAGCGTTGGATATAATTTCAAAACATCAATTCAAAACATATAAGTTCAAAGTCAGGGCTAAAGCCCTTTTAGTCAGCCGTGTTCTAACCCTTGGCCTGAAGGCCAGGGTAAATCAAGAGGCTTCGACTGACTTTTGAACGTTCGGCAGATTTCAAAACGTCAATATAAACACAAAACTATTAATGTAATAAACTGAAATAGTGTAGGATATGACACGGATTGCAAATCCGCGCCAGCGTCATGGAATACTGACTTTTGAACGTCCGGCTGAGCTTCAAAACGTCAAGTAAAAATCAAAAACTACTAATATAATAATTAGATATAGTGTAAGTTATGGTACATATTTGCCTGCGCAGAGCCTGCTGAAGAGCAATCCGCGCCAACTGTTGACGGTGTAAATGATGCTGCAATTGCCTACTCATACCTATTGTATTTCACCACTTCCTCCAGTTTTTTTCTTGTTTTCTGTCGCACACGATAATCTTCTGGTGCATAGCCAAGCGTAATCAGCAGCCCGATTGTTTTGTCTTTGGGGATGTGCAGCAGCTTTTTTAGGGCAGCTTCGTCAAACCAGCCTATCATGCAGGTTCCTAAACCCAGTTCGGTGGCTTGCAAACACAAGTGTCCGGAAGCCAGGCCGATATCAATCAACGGATATTCTTTCTTTTTGAGCCGGCCACCAATTTCGGTCAGTAATTTTGGTTTTTCGAGTATCATCAGTACAACCACTGGTGCTTGTGCTACAAACTGGTTAAAGCTTTTGAGTGGACCGCTGGTTAGCGGAGCCAGCTTTTTGAGGGTTTCTGCCTCATTCACAACCAAAAAAGTCCAGGGCTGGCTGTTGCTTGCCGATGGCGACAAGCGCGCGGCTTCGAGGCATTGTTTCAACTTTTCCGGTTCAATAGCTTTGTCCTGATAGCGTCTCACGCTTTGTCGTTGTAATATCAATTCCTGAAATTTCATCACCTTCTTTTTTTAAAATGAAACGTAACAACTTTATTACCGGCTGAGTTTTCTATTTGAGCATTTAAAATGCTGTCATTAATCATTTTATAAATGATACGATTGGGATAATCATGTATTTTATTTTCAAAAATCCAACTGTTTTTTGTGGCTTTGGCCAGGCCAAAAGAAACCGTTTTTTGTGTTCCGGCATTGACTTTATATACCAAACTATCTCCTAAACGGATAAGCTGCATTTTTTCAATCAACAAGGTATCGTTGCCGTTTATGCTAAAAGCCAAACCAACCAATATTGAATCGGCATCTATTTTCCAGCTTTCGTACATTGCCGGGCCTTTTGTGGTTTTCCAGTCGCCGGCCAGCTTATAGATTGTCTCCGTTGGATTTGGCGCATTGCAAGCAACTAAAAAAGCGCTCATTATAAAACCAAAAAAAATAAAAAGTTTGTCATTTCTGCGCATCAGTAGAGTTTGTTTTTTAGTCGCTTTTTCAACTCGGCGGTTTGGTCTTCAAAGCCTTTTTTGCCGAACAAGGCAAACATGTTTTTTTTATAAGCTTCCACGCCGGGCTGGTCAAACGGATTCACTTCCAGCATATAACCGCTTAACGCACAGCCCATTTCAGAGAAATAAACCAATTGCCCCATCACTTCTTCTGAAAGCTCAGGAATGCGAATGCGCAGGTTTGGTACGCCACCATCAACATGGGCAAGCGTGGTGCCAAGCTCAGCCATCAGGTTTACTTCCGAAAGGCGTTTTCCAGAGATATAATTGAGCTGGTCGAGGTCAAAATCTGTTTTTGGAATACGTAATTCACACCCGGGTTTTTCAATAGAAATAACAGTTTCAAAAAGGTTACGCAGCCCATCCTGAATGTATTGTCCCATCGAATGTAAATCGGTGGTAAAGCCAACAGCAGCCGGGAAAATACCTTTGTGGTCTTTGCCTTCGCTCTCGCCATAAAGCTGCTTCCACCATTCGCTGAAATAGAACAGCTTAGGCTCGTAGCTGACCATGATTTCGGTTGTTTTTCCGGCTTGATATAAGGCCTGCCTTGCCGCTGCATACATGGCGATAGGATTTCCATGTATCTTTTGCACGGCGCGGCTCATAGCTTCCATTTTGCGTGCGCCGGCTACCAGTGCTTTGATGTCCATTCCGGCCACAGCAATAGGCAATAATCCCACTGGCGTAAGCACCGAATAGCGTCCGCCCACATCATCCGGAACCACATAACTGGTGTAGCCTTCACTGTCGGCCAGTTCTTTGAGTGCGCCACGCGATTTATCAGTGATGGCCACAATGCGTTTGCGGGCTTCTTCAGCACCATATTTATTTTCGATATGTGTGCGCAGCATCCTGAAAGCAACAGCCGGCTCAGTAGTTGTGCCCGACTTGCTGATCACGGCCATGCTGTATTCTTTGTGGTCAAGCAATTCGAGTAGTTCGCTCAAATAGTCTTCGCTAAGCTGGTGGCCGGCATAGATAATCTGTGGAAGGTCGGTATGTTTTAAATGACTAAAATGGCTGTTGAGTGCTTCAATAATGGCACGCGCACCCAAATAAGAACCGCCAATACCAATCACCACAAACACTTCAGACTTGGCTTGCAAGGCTTTGGCGTGAGCGTTTATTTGATCCAGAAAATCATAGGAAATCTCCGAAGGCAGATCAACCCAGCCCAGGAAGTCGCTTCCGGCACCGGTTTTATTGTAAATCTTGCGATAGGCAGAAATAATTTGCTTGTCGTAAGCTAACAGTTCGTCCTTTGGAATAAAAGGGTAAAGTTGATCCAGCTCGAGTTTCAATTGTATCATAGGCGTGTTTTAAAGGCATGAAATTCAACAACACGAAATTACAAATTATAACTTTGTCTGCTTTCATCGAGGCAGATAAATTAGGCTGGATGAGTTGCAGATGATGTCGAAATGCAAAAACGGGGTCAAAAAAAAAGAGGCGGGAACCACTCCGCCTCTATGAACCAAAAACCAAAATTTATGAAAACTTTTAATTAACGCACAATATGTATAACATAAATTCTTGGTAAACCAAAATTACATGGGATTGTTAAGAACTGATGCAAAAATATACCTAAAAAATTAGCTGCGCTGTTAACGAAATATAAGAGTTGTTAAGATATGTTAAAGGCCTGTAATTCATGCAAATGAATGTCCTAATTTTGTCAAATGAATAAACAGTTAATCACTGGAATTATAGTGGTGATGACTATCGCGCTGATCGGCTTGATGGGTATTCAGGTTTATTGGATTGGTGATGCCATAAAAGTGAAGGAAGCTACTTTTGTGCGAGATGTAAATCAGGCCCTTACACTTGTGTTAGCACGGCTTGAGCGCGAAGAAATACAGCGTCAGTTTCAGCGTCAGATGCAATTAGTCAACCGGCGGGCAGATATTATCTCCTCTTACGACTCTGTGAGCGCCAATTTGCAGCGCGAGTTGCAAGCACCCATGACGCTGGCCGAGTACCAGGCTTTTTTACGCAAGACAGTGATTGCTCAGGAGATGATCGAAGACATGATTCTCGGCTATAAGCAGGAATCGGAGGATACACAGGATATGCAGCCCCTACGCATCGACTCGCTTATCCGCTACGAACTTTCTCGCCACGGCATCAATACAACATACGAATTTGGCGTTTACAGCCCTGCCAGGAATGCTATGCTCGTACAAAAAACTGGCCGCTATCCACAACAACTACTTACCGAAGGCTTTGCTTTTGAGATGTACCCCACGACGGGAAGCAGGTACCAGTCGGATCAATTATTAATGTATTTTCCCAACGAGAAACAGTTTCTGATGCGGCAGCTCTGGGATCTACTTGGCATTTCCGGGCTATTGATTTTGGTAATAATCCTGAGTTTCTCAGCAACAATTTTCACCATTATCAGGCAGAAAAAACTCTCTGAAATGAAGAGCGACTTCGTCAATAATATGACGCATGAGTTTAAAACGCCAATTGCTACTATCGGTCTGGCCTGTGAGGCTTTACGCGATAAAGATGTGGCCAAATCCGAGGCCTTATATTCAACGTATATCAGCATGATTAACGAAGAAAATAAGCGGCTGGGAACGATGGCCGAGCAAATTCTACGGTCGGCGGTGATGGAAAAAGGAGAGCTTCACCTGCGCAAAGAATCTTGTGAAATGCATGCGCTCATCGTGGAGGCGGCAAGCTCTAAAAAGTTGCAGGCCGACCAAAAACAAGGAAAGCTGCATATGGATCTGAAAGCACAGGAAACACTGGTGGAAGGCGATAAAGTACACCTAAAAAATGTGGTACTAAATTTATTGGATAACGCCATAAAATATACTGAAAACACGCCCGACATCGTTATACGAACACGCAATATTCCCCACGCATTTGAAATCAGTGTGCAAGATAATGGCCCGGGCATCAGCAAAACCAATCAAAAGCGTATCTTTGAAAAGCTTTATCGCATTCCCACGGGTAATGTGCATAACGTAAAAGGCTTCGGGCTTGGCCTAAGCTATGTAAAAGGCGTTGTAGAACAGCATGGTGGCACCATTAACCTGGACAGTGAAATTAAAAAAGGATCAACATTTTATATTCGGCTTCCGCTCGACGGGACACACAAAAATAGTTAACTATGGAACAGCAGATCAGAGTTTTATTAACAGAAGATGACAAAAATCTGGGAACGATTTTAAAGGCATATCTCGAAGCCAAAGGTTTTCCTACGGAATTATGTACAGATGGGCGCGAAGGCCTCGAACGCTTTAAACGGGAGGAGTTTCAGTTTTGCATCCTGGATGTGATGATGCCGGTGATGGACGGCTTTGCGCTGGCCGCCGAGATCAGGAAGTTAGACCAAAAAGTGCCGCTGCTTTTCCTGACGGCAAAAACCATGCAAGAGGATAAGTTACATGGCTTTGAGCTGGGCGCCGATGACTATCTTACCAAGCCTTTCAGCATGGAAGAGCTGCTGCTACGCATGAAAGCGATTATACGGCGTACGGCCGAAGATGCAGTGAGGCCTACACATTTTGAGCTGGGAAGTTTTACTTTCGACTACAACAGACAGATACTCAAGAATAAAGAAGGCGAGACTAAGCTAACCTCTAAAGAAGCGGAACTGCTGCGCCTGCTTTGCGAAAATATGAACAAGGTGCTTGACCGCTCGGTGGCACTTAACAAAATTTGGTTCGACGACAGCTATTTCAACGCCCGATCGATGGATGTATATGTTACCAAGCTGCGCAAATATTTTAAAACTGATCCAAAAATTGAACTAATGAACGTGCACGGGGTTGGTTTTAAGCTGGTTGTCAACGAGTAATATTTGAGGGGTCGTATTCTTCTTGTTCTGTTTCATTGCTCACCCGCAAAGCCTTGTAATGAATATTTGTAGATGCCGGATATAGTGATAAGCTGTTGTCATTCAATATGTTCCAAAAATTATCTGAGCCGGGGCCTTTGTCTTTGTTGGTGAGTACAATTAGGGTTTTTTGTTGCTGCATATCTCTGAGGAAAAAGCTGCGAAACCCTTTCCACCAGCCGTAATGATAAACTGTGCTGTCGGCATCTCCGCGGATGCGCCAGCCAAAGCCGTAATTGTCCGCACGGCCGCGATGGCGCGGACTTCCAGGCGTGAAAGCTTCCCGCAGAAGGCTGTCGCCAATGAGTAAACCATAATCCAGCGCCTGATTAAACCGGTACATATCTTCAACTGTAGAAAACATGTTTTTATCGCCCATCACGCCGTTTAGGTAATCGTTGCGCACCTGAATTGGCCGCCAGCCGCGGTGATCGAATCCGGGAACGCCCAACTCAACATAAGCCGAAACCACGGTGTCATAACGCATGCTGTATATTTGCGAACGACGCATTCCGAGTGGCCTAAAAATCCTTTCTTGCATAAAGACCTCAAAATTCTCGCCACTTACGCGCTCCACTACCGAAGCTAGCAAGGCGTAATTGGTGTTGCAATAATGAAATCCACGGTCGGGCTTAAAGTAGGGTGAAGGCTGATATTCAACGAATAAATCGATCATCTTTTCGTTGCTCAATGGAATGGTTTTGTCTATCCATTTTTCGTGGGCCAACGACTGGTAGCGCGATATACCAGAGCGATGATTGAGCAGGTTACGCACTGTAACGCCTTCATAAGGCCATTCGGGAATGTAGGTGCGTAGATCGGCATCATAATCCAGTAGCCCATCTTGTTTGAGCAATATAATTGCTGTTGCTGTAAACATCTTACTTACCGAGGCCAGCTCAAACTGGCTATCGGTAGTGAGGGGATCGCGTTTGTTTTTGACATCAGCAAAGCCAAAAGCTTTTTCGTAAACCAGCCGGCCCTTTTCGGCAAAAAGTACAGTACCGTTGAAGCCGGTAAGTTTAACCAGGCGGTTGAAGGTGCTGTCTAACCTGCGTTGCTGCTGTTCAATACGCGAGTGGTCGAGGTTGATGTAAATGCTGTCGGCAGCAATTAGTGGGATGGTGTTCAGCGCTGCATGTCGTTTTTTAACCGGCTGATCAGGTGAGCTACAACCGCTGATCAAAAAGACCAGTAAAACAGAAATAAGGAAAGTACGGTAACAGCAACTGAACATCTGATAAAGTTAAAAAAACAGATTATAGGCTGCAAATGTACAATTTGGTTACAAGTAAAAAGCCTTGTTGCAGCCCGCAAATGTTAAAGACTGTCAATTAATGTTTCCAGCTTAGCAGATATTTCCTGTGCTATCTGCGTAAGTTTTTCATTTCCAATATTTGCAATCATAACAGCGGGTTCCATGGCTGCCAGTTCTGTTTGGCCGTTGCCTTTGTCGATAATTACCACATTGCAGGGCAGCAACACACCTAAATGTTCTTCAAGTTGAAGGGCTTCAAAAGCAAAATGTGGGTTGCATGCGCCCAAAATGGTGTAACGTTTAAAATCAGCGCCAATTCTATCTTTCAGCACCTTATCCACTTCAATGGTGGATAGCACGCCAAAACCAATGGTTTTTAGTGCTTCAATAGTACGGCTTTTAAGCTGATCGTAGTCTTCGGTAAAGGTTTTTGTGATCGCGTATTTCATCTGTTTAAGTTTTTTATTTATTATAATTGAGGCGATTTATGGGGATTATAATTTAAAACCACTTTGTTTTAGTCTAAATTTTTTGTGTTCATTGATCTTGCTTTGGCAAGGCCAAAAAGTTTAGGATTGTCACCGCGCTAGCTTTAGCAATAAGACAAATGAGACGTCCTTTTGTTTAATCGGTTTCCTGCACCAACTGAAATCCACCTGTAACAATAAATTGTGCTCCGGGACTAAATTCCCTACTATTCTGTATTTCGATAAAACCATCGCGTTTTTGGCCGACCACCAGCCTTTTTCTCACAAAAGTCCACGAATCTGGCGTGTTATTTTTGAGTACAAGCACATAAAAACCACCTTCACTTTCAATAGAAGCCGATTCGGGCAGGGCGGGGAGCTGTTTGCCTTTCAGATAGATGCGTGAATTCATAAACATTCCTGGCATCAACTGATGTTGTTCATCTTGCTTTAGACTGGCGTACACATTCACCGTGCGGTTGTAAGTGTCTATTTGTTTGCCTATTTCATTTACAGTAGTTTTAAACGGGATATTGCTGTTATCGGGTAGCGTAGCCTCAATTTGAAGGCCTGTTTTTAGCCATACTGCATCTTTTTCAAATACGTCAAGCTTCAATCGTAGGTACTCGGTGTTGATGATGGTGAGCACAATATCTTCAGGATTAAGCCATTGGCCTGTGCGGGCTAAAATTTTTGAAACGTGGCCACTCATTTCGGCTTGCATTGCTATTTGCGCACTTATGTTGAAAGCGGTGAGCTTTTCAGGATTAATTTTTAGCAGTTTAAGTTTCTCGCTTAACGCATTGAGCCTGGCTGAGGCAACCAGATATTCTGCTTCTGCCTGCTGCAATTCGCTTGCCGAAATAATATTCTCGCTAGCGAGTGATTGCTTTCTTTCCCAGGCTTGTTTTAGCTTTTGCTGAAGAAAACGGGACTCCAGATAGGCTTGCTGCATCTCAATAAACTCGGGGTTTTCGATGGTAGCAACAACAGTACCTTTTGTAACTTTTTGACCTACGGCTACATTAACTTTTATCAAGCGTCCTCCAAAATAACTGCTCATCAGCTGTTCTTTGTCCGGTGTCAGCTCGATATATCCGTTGGCGCTGATGTGATCCTGAAATGTTTGCTGGCTGATTTCTCCGAGTTTTATGCCGGCCTCTTCCATCTGAAGTTTGCTTAAAACTATTTCGTTAACTTCCTGTAGATCAGATTCTGTATCAGTAGTTTGCGATTCACAGCCTTGAAAAACGAAAAAGGGAAGCAAAAGGATGAAAAATGTTAAAGGATGGATTTTTCTCACGATGGATTTTGTTAAAAAGTGAAATAATTGATTTCGATAACGGCCTGGTTGTATTGGTGCAGCCATTCAAGTTTGTTGAGGCGTATTCTGATGACTTCTTTCAGGCTTTGTGAATACTGGTAAAAACCAATTTCACCTTGCGCGAAACTCTCATTGGCAGTGCGTTCCAGCTGTTTGGCAAGTGGTTCCCATTGTTGGCTGTAGCTGTCGAGTTTGGCTTTAAGATCGGCCAGATTGATCAGTAATAGTTCGTAATTTCGGCTTGACTGGATACGGCTGCGTCTTTGGTTTTCTAGCAAAATTTTGCTGTCTAAAACCGCTGCTTTGTTGTTGGCGTTCTTGCCAAAGAATAGCAGCGGAACCTCCACACCAAGCTGAAAACCATTGTAAATTTTAGCGTCAATACCGTTATTTGTACCCCTGAAATATTCCAGTTGCAGGTCGGGCATAAGCTGCCGGCGACTCATTTTTAGCAGTTGCTCGCTGATATCGGCCTGTTGGCTTTGCCAGCGGTTTTGCCAAAGTGTATTTTGGCTTTCTGCTGTGAGTATTAATGGCTCATACGTAGTGGTTTCCACCTCATATATGCTGTCGGTTTGCATCAGTGCAGAGAGTGTTTTTTTCGCTGAAAGCAGTTTATTTTCAATTGTTTTCAACTGGTTATCTACTTCAGCCTGATTAGCTTGCGATTGCAGGTGTTCGAGCTTTGGTAATTCGCCGGCTTCCACACGCCGCATCAGGCTGTAGCTAAGTTCTTGATTGAGACTGTCGAGCTGGCTGAAAAAGTTTTTTTGCTGGTTTTGATACACAATTTCGTAATAGCTCAGCGCAACGGCTTTACGCAATTCGTGTGCTGTCATTTCGTATTCCAGCCCAGCCATTTCGACTTTCAGGGCTGCCATTTTATGCTGTGCTGCATAAACTGTCGGAAAGGCTATACTTTGCTGTATTCCCCAAATTTTCAGTGGCAGGCCGTTCTCGGCCGTATTATTTTCGTCGTAATTGTAATACACAGCTGTTTTTGGAAAGTCAAAAGCTGCCGTTTTTAGTTTTTCAGCTTTTTCAAGATTTAGTGCTGCCGCCTTCAATCCCGAATGTTTGTCGAGGGCTTTTTCGATGGCAGTTTCAAGACTTATTTTTTCTTGAGCAGGCATCAGCAGTGGCATTGCCAACAACAATAGAAGCAGTGTGATTATTTTTTTTGGAGTTTTTGTTGTCAAGGTTTTTGCAAATTTTTTGCCTTCAAAAAGACAAAATAAAACCGGTAAAACGATGAGTGTAAGTAAAGTAGCGGTGATGAGCCCGCCTATCACCACGGTTGCCAGCGGGCGTTGCACTTCGGCACCGGCCGAGGTGGAAATGGCCATGGGCAAAAATCCAAGTGCAGCAGCCGAAGCGGTCAGCAATACCGGTCGCAACCTGTCTGAAGTGCCGCGTACAATGAGTTCGCGCATGGAGGTGATGCTTTCGTCTTTTTGCAGTGCTTTAAAATGTTCGATCAGCACGATGCCATTGAGTACGGCGATGCCAAATAACGCGATAAAACCAACGCCTGCCGAAATGCTGAAAGGCATGCCGCGCAAGGCCAACAGCAAAATGCCGCCCACTGCCGACAACGGAATGGCTGTGTAAATCAACAAGGCAATGCGTAGAGAATTGAAGGCGAGATGCAATAACACAAAAATCAGCAACAGCGCTATCGGAACGGCTATTGCCAGTCGGTTTCTGGCACTTCGCAGGTTTTCAAACTGGCCGCCATACGTGATGGAGTAGCCGGCTGGCAGATCAATATTTTTGTTGATCAGCACTTGCACATCGCCCACAACAGATTCCAGGTCGCGTTCGCGCACATTCACGCCCACCACAATGCGGCGGTGGGTATCATCGCGGGATATTTTTGCAGGCCCTTTGTCAAAGCGCACATCGGCGATCTCACGGAGTGGAACTTGGTGGCCGTTGGGCATGGGAATAAAGGTGTTGCGTAGGTTTTCAATATCCTGGCGATAAGCGTTTTTGTATCGAACCACCAGGTCAAAGCGTTTTTCTCCTTCAAATATTTCGCCGGCTTTGAGGCCTGCAAAACCCATTGAAATCACGCTATTTACATCGTCAACGCTTAGCCCGAAGAGTGCCAGTTTGGTATAGTCGTAAGAGATTGTCATTTCGGGCAGGCCGACCACTTTCTCTACAATCACATCCGACGCACCTTCCACCGGGTCTATCAGCGTTTTTATTTGTTGTGCCAGGCGATTGAGCACATCCATGTCTTCACCGAAAATTTTGATGGCGACATCAGCCCGTGTACCAGTAATCAGCTCGTTGAAGCGCATCTCAATAGGCTGCGTAAACTCGTAGTCGATGCCCGGAATCACTGAAAGTGCCTCCTTGAAACGGTTGGCCAGTTCGTCTTTGTTAGTGGCGGTAACCCATTCGCTCCGTGGCTTTAGTGTTATAATAATATCGCTCTCTTCCATTGACATGGGATCCGTAGGTACTTCGGCAGCACCAATGCGGCTTACCACCTGATTTACCTCTGGAAACTCAAGCAGAATTTGCTCCATGCGTGTGGTCAGTTCGATGGTATTGCTGAGGGTTGTACCGGTTTTCAGCACCGGCTGAATTACAAAATCACCTTCGTCAAGGGTTGGGATAAATTCGCCGCCCATCCTGCTAAAGATAAAGCCTGATCCCAGCAATAATGCCAGCGTTAGTGCGATAACAAGTTTTTTGTTGTTGAGAGCCCAGCTTATCGAAGGCCCATATAATTTGTTGAGCACGCCGATTAGCCTTGTTGAGATATTGCTTTGTTTTTTGGCGGGTCTCAAAAACAGCGACGACATCACCGGAACGTAGGTAAATCCCAGCAACATAGTGCCAACCAGTGCAAAGGTAAACACCTGTGCCATAGGAGTAAACATCTTTCCTTCTATTCCCGAGAGGGACAAAATCGGGATAAAAACGATGATGATAATCAACTGTCCGAACAAGGCTGAACGGGTGAGATCGCTTGCGCCTTCGAGTGTGATTTTATCGATCATCTTTTGCTGCTCCAGTCCCTTTAGTGGCAGCAGCTTATCACGGTTTATGCTGATCTGGAAGGCGATAAATTCTACGATAATTACTGCGCCATCGATGATAATTCCAAAGTCGATAGCACCCAGACTCATTAGGTTGGCATCTACCTTAAACAGGTGCATCAAACTAAGCGCAAACAGCAAACTAAGTGGAATAACGGAAGCCACCACTAGTCCCGACCGCAGGTTTCCTAGTAAAATCACCACCACAAAAATCACGATCAAGCTACCCAGAATAAGGTTCTCGGCAATGGTTGTTGTTGTCTTTTTTATCAAGGTGCTACGCTCCAAAAACCCGTTGATGCTGATGCCTTCGGGCAGGCTTTTTTGCACCTGCGCCACCCTTTCTTTTACGTCGTTAATCACCTGATTAGAGTTGGCGTCTTTGAGCATCATCACTTGTCCCAGCACTTTTTCGCCTTCGCCATTGGCCGTGATGGCGCCAAAACGCGTAGCATGGCCAAACTGAACCTTTGCCAAGTCTTTTATACGGACGATAACGCCTTTGCTGTTACGCACCACAATATTTTGAATGTCCTCAACGGATGTTGCAAGACCTTCGCCCCGAATGAAATAGCTTTGGTTTTGCTTTTCGATATATCCGCCGCCTACTATTGAGTTATTGGCTTCGAGGGCGCGAAAGACGTCGGCAATACCGATATCCATGGCGTGCAATACTTCGGGATTGACGGCTACTTCATACTGTTTTAAAAAGCCTCCCCAGGTGTTCACTTCCACCACACCATCAATGCCCGAAAGCTGGCGGCGCACTATCCAGTCCTGAATTGTTCGCAAATCAGTGATAGAATACACGCTGTCGTATTCGGGATCGACTTCCAAGACGTACTGATAAATTTCGCCAAGACCAGTAGAAATGGGACCCATAAAGGGTTTCCCGAAGCCTAACGGAATGCTTTCGGCGGCGGCTTCTAACTGTTCTGTAATCAACTGCCGGGGCAGATAAGTTCCCATTTTATCTTCAAAAACCAGCGTTACCACCGACAAGCCAAACTTGGAAATAGAACGTATTTCAATGAGGCCGGGCAAGTTAGCCATAGCCAGCTCCACCGGGTAGGTGATGAAACGCTCCACATCGAGGGTGGATAAATTGCGTGAGGTGGTGATAACCTGCACCTGGTTGTTGGTAACATCCGGCACGGCACCGATGGGAATGTGGGTGAGCGAATAAATCCCGAAGCCGGCCATAGTTGCTGTGATGAGCAAAACGATAAGTTTATTCTTCAGGCTGGTCTGAATGATTGATTTTAGCATTGGTAATACTTCGTATTCGTGAATAGGTAATCACTGTGAGCCGTTAAAATTACGAAATTGAACAGTAAGATGGAAATTTTAATGCAATTTATTTTTGACAACTAATTTTGTCGCTCCTAATGTCATTTATTGACTTGATGGTAGTGCCTATATGTTCAGAATGTTAATTAGCGAAAAAGTTGCTAATTCATTGGAATAAACTACCTTTGCCCCTCATTTCCAAATTATTTTATGCCAACATTTAACGATCTCGGGTTGAAGCCCGAACTTTTAAAAGCCGTTGAAGCCCTCGGTTTCAGCGAACCTATGCCTATACAGGCAGCCGTAATTCCCGAACTTTTGCAACAAGCCACTGATTTGGTTGGTCTTGCTCAAACCGGAACAGGGAAAACAGCGGCTTTTGGGCTGCCATTGCTGCATCATATCGACAGCAACAGGGCAGAAACACAAGCGCTTATTTTATGTCCTACGCGCGAGCTTTGCATTCAAATTACACGCGACCTGGACAGCTTCGCGCAGTTTATGCCTTCCATCCGCGTAACGCCGGTTTATGGTGGCACCAGCATGGATGTGCAGATTAAAGCCTTACAGAGAAACCCTCAAATTGTTGTTGCTACGCCCGGTCGCTTGCAGGATATGATGCGCCGCCGCAAAATCGACATGTCAAAAATTGAGTGGGTGGTGCTTGATGAAGCGGACGAAATGCTCGATATGGGCTTTCAGGAAGAGGTGGATATCATCTTGTCTTCAATACCCGAAAAGCGTCATATTTTACTGTTTTCGGCTACCATGCCTGCCGTTGTTGAAAGCATACTGACGCGCTATATGAAAAATCCTGTGATAAAAACCATGGGAAAACGCAATGCCGGAACGGCTAATGTGCGCCACAGCTACTACGTGGTTCATGCCCGCGACCGCTACAAAGCATTAAAACGCATCGTTGACTTCCATCCTTCCATTTATGGTATAGTGTTTTGTCGCACCCGCGCAGAAACCCAGGAAATTGCCGATCTGCTGATTAACGACGGCTACAATGCCGGATCACTGCATGGCGATCTGTCGCAACAGCAACGTGATCATGTGATGAACCATTTCCGTGAGGGAAACCTGCAAATGCTTGTGGCTACTGATGTGGCAGCACGCGGACTGGATGTGAATAATCTCACCCATGTAATTAATTACAGCTTGCCTGACGAGCCTGAAAATTATGTGCACCGCAGCGGACGTACAGGTCGCGCCGATAAAACCGGAGTTTGTATCAGTCTGGTGCATATGCGCGAAAAAGGCAAGATCAGGATGATTGAGAAACAGCTTTCGCAACCCATTGCACAGGCCAAAATACCTACAGGAATGCAGGTGTGCGAAAAGCAGTTGTTTAACTATGTCGATAAACTCGAAAACGTGGAAGTAAACCACGAAGAGGTGGAAGCCTATCTGCCGGTGGTTTTCAGAAAACTGGAATGGATGACGCGTGAGGAGCTAATCAAGCGTTTTGTGTCGATAGCCTTTAACCGTTTCCTGGATTATTACCGCGATGCGCCTGATTTGAACGTGGACGAAAGCCGTTCTCGCTATGAAGATGATCGTGGAAGTGGTGGAAGAGGTAAGAGAAAAGACTCACGTGAACGTGGTGATCGTGGTGGGCGTGGTGGGCGCGATGGTGGCCAGGAAGCCGGCTACACCAAATTATTTTTTAGCGTAGGAAAAAAGGACAGAATAAAACCTAATAACCTGATTGGTTTGATAAACCAGGTTACCCGCTCGCGTGATGTGCGTGTAGGCCATATAAAACTGATGGAAAACTTCTCCTTTGTGGATGTTGACAATAATTCAGTTGATTTGGTACTGAAATCTTTTTCCAACAGAAACACGAATCCTGACAATGTACGCGTAGAACGCAGCAGCGAAAAAGATGCACCCTCCTCAGGTGGAAGCAAAAAACCTAAAAGAAACAAACGCTAATAGGTTTGTTTATAACTGATTAGGTGTATCATGCTAACTTGCTGATACAGAATATCTGGCGGACAATCACCGCAAAAAATCCCACGGATAAAGTATCTATGGGATTTTTTTTGTGGATTGATTTTTTGAATTTGAAGGCTGATGCCCAGCGGCGGCAATAACACTCATGGCTTGTACAAACAACTTGTTGTTTATCCCTGCCTCTTCAAAAAATGCTGTGAATTTCCCTGTTCGTAGTAGCAGATTTTTTCGCCAATGGCTTCAATTGCCTCGTTGAGGCTGCTGGTGCTTAATGCGGGGTCTTTGTCTAGGTTTGGTTTGTTGTCATACAGCATATAGTCAATCCTGTTTGTTACTGGCGTGAGGTTTGGCATCACCACATTGGCACCTGCCAACAGTCCACTTTGGCGACCTAAAGGATCGAGGGTTTCGAGTGCTGTAGAGGAGGCGATATTGATGTCGGGCATCAGCAGGCGCAGACTGGCAATCATCAGCAGACTCATCCTGAAGCGCTCGGCAGTTGGCCAAAGGAGGTTACGCCTGTCATAAAGCGGCGTTTCGGCATGTTCTATATAAGGTCCCATGCCAATCATGTCGAGGTCTCTGCTTTTAAAGAATAGCAGATCATCGGCTAGGTTTTCTATAGTTTGTCCCGGAAGTCCAATCATCACACCGGTGCCAACCTGATAGTCGGTTTCACGTAAGAATTCGAGGCCTTCAATACGTTTATCGTAGGCATGAAGTCGGTCTTGCGGATGAATCTGGTAGTACAATTCACGGTCTGTCGATTCAATGCGCAGCAAATAACGGTGTGCACCGGCAGCACGCCAACGTTTAAAAACTTCTAGTGATTGCTCGCCGCATGATAGCGTAATCGACAATTCGGAATTAGTACGCTGATGTATGCCAATGAGCAGCCGCTCGATATGATCTGCAAAAGCTGGAGCAACAAGCTCGCCGCTTTGAATCACCAGCGAGCCGAAGCCTTTTTGCCAGGCAAATTCTGCTGCGGCATACACTTCCTCATCACTGAGATTGTAGCGATGTACGCTTTTATTTGATTTGCGAATGCCACAATAACAGCAATCTTTGGCGCAAATATTCGACAGCTCAATCAGACCGCGCAAATACACCTTACGGCCTACCGAATCGGCTTTTACCTGTAATGCCTTGTCAAGCACTTTTTGGGTGTCATTGCCTTTTACCGAGAGCAAACTAATCAGGTCTTCTCGGCTAAAGCTATGTTGTGCAAGTAGTTGATCTAGTGTTTTAGTCATTTTGCTTTACATTTTTAAAAGGAGCAATTACCCGCTCAAAAATCCCATTTACATAAGCAATACTCATCCCGTAATTGCTAACTGGAATGTTGGCATCGATGGCAGGCCGGAGGCGGTTGAGCAGTTGCTTGCGTGTAACCACGCAGCCGCCGCATTGTATCACCATTTTGTAGTTATTAATCTCTGGAATGTCTGACAGACCTGCTACCACATCAAATTCGAGCTGTTTTCCGCTGAATTTCCTGATCCAGGCGGGTAGTTTTTTTCGTCCAATATCTTCGCAGCTCACTTGGTGTGAACAGGATTCGAGGATAAGGATTTTATCGCCGTCATTCAATTCGGAAAGGCTTGGTGTGCCTTGCATATAATGCTCAAAATCGCCTTTTAGCCGGGCAAGAATTATGCTGAAACTGGTGAGCGGAATATGTGCTGGAACAATACTGTTTACAAATTCAAAAGCCTGGCTGTCAGTTATTATTAATTGTGGCTCTGGGCTGTGCTGATCAAGATATTGCTGCAGATGGGTTTCTTTCAGTACGATACAAATATTGTCGTTGTCCAGCACATCACGTATGGTCATCACTTGTGGCAAAATCATACGTCCGTCAGGTGCCGCTGCGTCGATGGGTGTTACCAGTAAAATCACGCCATTGGGCTTTATTACGCCGCCCAGCAGCGATGGTTTCTGGTAGGTAGTTTCGGGGATGGTTTTTTTGAGCAGTGCAATCAATTCATCGGCATTGGCTTTGCCCGACACGCTAAAATCGAGTATTTCAGCTTTGCTAAAATCCTTAATTTTTTCTATCGTCAGCGCTTCCAGCGGCATAATATCGGCCTTGTTGTGTACGATAAAATAGGGGATGCTATAATCGCGAAATTCCTTGATCAGCTCTTTTTCAAAAGAACCAAATTTATTCTGGGTAATCACCAGGATGGCACAGTCGATGGTTTTGATGGCGTCGTAAGTTTTCTTAATCCTTTTTTCGCCCAGTTCGCCGGTGTCGTCGATGCCGGCGGTATCCACGATAATAGCCGGCCCGATGCCGGAAATCTCTATGGATTTCTTCACCGGGTCGGTTGTGGTTCCGGGCGAATCAGACACAATGGCAACTTCCTGATTGGTAATCAGGTTGATGAGTGAACTTTTGCCATTGTTGCGCCGACCAAAGATGCCGATATGTGGTTTGAGGTCTCTTCCTTTTGCCATAACGGTTTTGCTTTGGTTTAGAAATAGAGGTCGTGCTCGCCCTGCTTGATGCGTTCGATGCGTGATCTCACTTCTTTGATATAGCGTTCATCGCCCAGGCTATCCATATTACGTTCTATCACTTTCCAGCCCTTTTTGGCTGTTTCTTCAGTGGCATAATCCATAATATATTCGGCCAGGGTAAGCATGGCATTGGGTGTACAGAATTTTTTAATAAATCCGGGCACGCTAAATTCCATAAAGTGCTCACCTGTACGTCCTTTGCGATAGCATGCAGTGCAGAATGAAGGCAGATAATCGGCTTCTAGAAGTTCATCGATTACTTCATTCAGGGTGCGGTCGTCACTAATTTTAAACTGCTCTTTGTGCAGGTTTTGATCTACTTCAGGATTTTCGCTGTAGGCACCGATTTCCAGTTTTGTTCCGGCATCAATCTGTGAACAGCCAAATGCCAGCACTTCTTTACGGATTTTTGGCGATTCGCGGGCTGTCAAAATCAGTCCGGTATAAGGCACAGCAAGGCGTAGAATTGCCACCAGGCGTGTAAATTCTGCGTCAGACAGGTGGTATTTTGGATCTAGATCATACTCATCAGCATCCTGGATGCGTGGGAAAGAGATGGTGTGCGGACCAACGTTGTAGCAGGCTTCCAGGTGATTTACGTGACGCAGCAGCGACAGCAGCTCGAAACGCCAGTCGTAGAGACCAAACAAAGCACCAATGCCCACATCATCAATACCGGCTTCCATAGCGCGGTCGAGCGAGGTAAGACGCCAGTTGTAATCTGCTTTTTTGCCCGATGGATGCACGTAGGCATAAGTGGGATGGTGGTAAGTTTCCTGAAACACCTGGAAAGTACCAATACCGGCTTCGTGAATGGTTTTGAAGCCTTCGATGTCGAAAGGTGCTGCGTTGATATTTACGCGGCGGATTTCGCCATGGCCTTGCTTTACGCTGTAAACCGTGCGCACGGTGTCGGCAATATATTCGGCTGAATAGGTGCGGTGCTCGCCATAAACTAAGATCAAGCGTTTTTGGCCGTGTTCTTCCAGGGCTTTTACGTTGTCGATCAGCTCATCTTTTGTCAAGGTTTTGCGGATGGCACTTTTGTTAGAAGCCTTAAATCCGCAGTAGCGACAGTTGTTGGAGCAATAGTTTCCGACATAAAGCGGAGCAAATAAAACAATGCGTTTTCCGTAAACTTTTTCTTTGAGTTCGCGGGCAGCATTTTTTATTATTTCAATGGATTCGGGGTCTGTGGCATTAGCCAAAATGGCTGTTTCTTCCAGGTTGAGACGGTTTTTGTTAAGCGATTTTTCTACGATGGCTTTTACCTTTTCAGGAGTAGATTCTACATTATTCAGAAAATCCCATATTTCTTCATCATCAAGGAACGGCTGCATGGGTGCATCCGCAATTTTGTATTGTTCGGGAGTGAATTTCATAATAGCAATTTTGTATCATTAAAGTCGTGGCAAAGATACGCTGAAAGTAGAACCTTCGTCGGGTTTGCTTTCAACTTTTATTGTGCCGTTGTACTGTTCTATCATAGATTTGGTGATGGAAAGTCCAAGTCCGCTACCTGTAATTTCCTTTGTCTTACTGTTTTTGATACGCACAAAATCCTTAAAGATTTTATTGCAGTCATCCTGGCTCATGCCGATGCCGGTATCAGATACCCGAATCTCAAAATTCGGGCCTTGATTACACAGGCATACCTCAACAGTACCACCTTCTTTATTGTATTTTACTGCATTGGAAATCAAGTTATTGAATATGATTTCCATTTCATTGACATCGGCCAGCAGCTGCGGATCGCCACTTACCTGAAGTTTCATGCTTACGCCACGTTGTATGGCATAAGGCTCCATGGTGTCCATCGCTAATTTAGCAATTTCGGCCAGGTTAACATCGCGCATCTTGCGTTCTTTCTTGCCCGATTCCATCTTGGTGAGGTCGAGCAAATCCATGATGAGGTTGCGCATGCCTTTCAAGCGGATTAGCGATCGGTCTATCATGCGGTCGTAGTCTTCCACTTTGTCGCCAAACTGCTTTTCCTGCATCATTTTCAGGTAACCTTCCACAGCATTGATGGGCGATTTAAGTTCGTGCGATAGCACGGATAAAAACTGAAAACGTACTTGTTTTCCTTCTGCCTGCATCTTGCGTGTCATGCGTTTCAGGAAGAGGTGCTTGGTCACATTGTCGATGGAGGCACGTAGTTCCTGAGGTGTAAAAGGCTTGGGCATAAAGTTATATGCGCCGATTCGAGTGGCTTTTATGGCCAGGTCGAGTGAGGCATAAGAGGTAATCATCATCACCGCTACATCAAAGTTTTGTTTTTTGATGTAGTCGAGCACTTCGATACCATCCATGCCGGGTAGTTTATTATCAAGCAATACCACATCCACGGGCTGGCTGTTCAGCACTTCAATGGCTTCTTCGCCTGTACCGGCATCTATCAGATGAAAGTCGAAATCTTCATCCATAAAAGGATAGCTAACGGTATAATTGCATAAAATGCGGTTGATGCCTGAGCGAATGCCCGGCTCGTCATCAACCACAAGTACGTGTAGTGTTGCCATAAGTTGAAAATTTTACGCGGGTCAAAAAAAGACCCCGGTTTATAAACGTAGAAGTTTATTTATTTCGCGGTGAAGCTGATCGCTGCGGATACCTTTCTCAAGATATAGGTCGGCTTTTATCCAGTTGCGGTCGTTCTCGTTATACAAGTCGAAGGTGAAACCGGTTTCTGCCGTAGCAGCCGATGCAATGATGATCGGCATATCTGGATATTTGCGCCTGGCTTTGTACGAGAGAATAAAGCCGCTGTCTTCCTGCTCCATCATCAAATCGAAAATTGACAGGTCGGGTTTTACTGTTTCGAGTATTTTTTCGGCCTCGGCCTGACTTTCGGCTGTTTTGACACGAAAACCTAAATTCTTCACCATAGCTTCCATTTGGAACAGATAATCGGCGTCGTCATCAGCGATTAAGATCAATTTTTTTTCGTTGCTCATTGTTATTATTTTTTTTGTTCTTTATTGCGGGTTTCGGGGCAGACGAATAGTAAAAGTCGTGCCCATTGGTCCATTTTCAGGATCAGTATTTGATTTAACATCA
>Ga0265295_1003864_pt1 | contig 21000 bp, 16 predicted proteins | sample Munlansysbiofilm_FD_192503 | JGI IMG/M metagenome (GOLD analysis project Ga0265295, IMG submission 192503) | Leachate microbial communities from a municipal landfill in Southern Ontario, Canada - Methane capture system biofilm | ecosystem: Engineered > Solid waste > Landfill > Unclassified ... | reverse complement strand
ATTCTTTTTAGCAAAAATCTTAGGCATCATGTCGTCTTGCGCCATTCCTGACAGTATTTTACTGACACTGCCCAATACGGTATTGGCAGTACTGATACCTGCCAGCAGGGTCACAATTCCTAATGAAACAATAAATCCTGAACCTGCCAACCCCATTCCCTGTCCCAGCAAAAGCAAACAGCTTGTTGCCACAATCAAACCAACACAGACTGATACCGCACTGCCTAATCCCAATTTTCTTTGATTTCCCATCATAGACTCCTTCTAAAATTATACTCTGCACTTTATTAGTTCATCACCACCTGTGCATTTATGGTGTTTTATTGAATTAAAAAGATGCTCAAATATCACTTATGGATATCTGAGCATCTTTGCTCCAGTACTGATTGAGATAACAATTTCTCACTTCTTTATTAAATTCAATGACAAATACCGTCGTATTTCCCATCAATTCGCAGAAAACTGCCGCTACACGCACGCTTGTATTATCTTTTTGTAATCTTCTTTAAAATAAAAAAACAAAACAGTTCAGATCCCCTTGGGATATCTAGACTGCTTTGTCTTTCTAACCTTACTATACGCTATTTCTTGCTGCTTTTATTGTAAAAATCGGAACACTTTAAAAATTTGCCCATCTTTTATTCAATCGGAATGGTAATCTGCGCAACTTCTCTTCCTTTGCCCCGGACAAAGGTAATGGTCAGGTTTTTGCTTTCCTTTTCCAGGCCATAAGCAATGCTTGCCGAACAGCTACCACCGATGGGGGTTTCCTGAATCATCCGGTTGGGATCTTTGATATTATAAGTTTCCAGAACATTCCCTTCGTCGTCCGTGACCACAAAATCGCCTTGCGCTAAAAAGAAATCGATATTATTTCTTTTTTCATAACTACTATTTTCGTATGTAAAATCGAGGAACAGAACCTGTTTGGGATCAGTCTTTGAATTTGCATTTCTTTCCCGGGTTGTTCTTGCCCCGTTAATTGTAACACTATAATCGCCATTGACGGTGGTTACTCGAAAGGGCTCATTTAATACCATTTTCGGTAGTTCTTTTACTTCTGTGTCGGTGCTATCCCTTTGACTATTGAAATATTCTTCTAATCCACAGCCGGTGAGTATCGAAACCACCAAACCTAAGAGTAACAGCATTATACAGTTCTTTTTCATCTTATACCTCCGTATGTTTAAATTATAGCCAAGGTGCATGATGATGGCAAGCATAATTCCTGACTCCCGGGATCTCAATTGTTCGTTTACTTCTGATAACATGGATCGACCTTATCAGGCGAAACCCCTGTTTTTCTTAAGGAAGCGTTTATTTAAGGGTTTCTGTGGTATGATTAAAGAAGTGAGTATTGAACTGCCTTTATTATCAAACATTCTTTATCGTTCCTCTTTAATACAATCGTTTGTATCCTAAAGCTCTTGTTCATGTCCACGCGAAAGGACTATTAGTCTATGAAAGAAAAAGCTTTACTCTATTGTGAAGGTCAATTTGGTGAATCCGATGGAAAAACTGCCAATGGTTTAATCCGACGTTCTCAAAAATACCAGATCACATGTGTGATAGACAGCACCAAAACAGGCCTAGATGCCGGAAATGTATTGGAAGGGGTTGACAATGGTGTTCCGATTTACCGTGATTTATCTGAAGCCATGGATCAATTAACCGAAGTTCCCAAATATTTTATTTATGGCATCGCCCCAAAGGACGCCATCTTATCAATCAAAGAACGGCGTATTTTTCTCAACGCGATGTCTTTAGGAATGGATATCGTCAATGGCCTCCATGAATTTATTTCTGAAGATGCTGAATTTAAGCAACAGGCGAAGCGCTATCGGGTTAAACTTCATGATATCAGAAAACCGCTAGCCAATCGCTACCTCCATCTTTTTACCGGCGATATTTTAAATGTAAAAACCCCGAAGATCGCCATCCTCGGAACCGATTGCGCTGTCGGCAAGCGAACCACTGCAATGATGCTGATTGCCGCCCTGAAAGAACGCGGGCTTCGGGCCAGCTTTATCGGGACCGGTCAGACCTCCTTGATTCAGGGTGAAAAATATGGTATTGCTCTGGATGCCATTCCCTCTGAATTTATGACCGGCGAACTTGAAAATGCGGTTGTTGAAGCGAATATCCATGAAAAACCGGATGTGATCATTCTGGAAGGCCAGGGCGCCCTCAGTCATCCAGCCTTTATCAGCTCCTGCGCCATTATCCGCGGTGGAAAACCCGATGGCATCATTGTTCAGCATCCTCCCAAGCGAATAAACCGGGTCGATTTTGATTATCTGCCAATGCCCACCCTCGCCAGTGAAATTGAGCTGATTGAACGCTTCTCTCATTCCAAGGTTATTGCAATTACAATTAATCATGATGACATGAACGAAAACGAAGTGGCTGATACCATTAAAGCTTATGAACAGGACTATCAGCTGCCCACGACGGACACCCTGATCCATGGCTGTAACAAACTGGTAAAAGCTGTTTTAGATGCTTTTCCGGAATTAAAAGAAAAAATTACCACCTAGAAAAAAAAGCCCATGCGATTTTTCGCATGGGCTTTTTAACTATCGGGTGGCGTGATAATAAGCGTAGGTCATCGGTTCTTCTTTTTTGAACCCATCACCATCAACAACCTTGCCGATGAACAGATAGTGGGTTCCCAAATCGATGGTTTGCTCCACTTCACATTCGATAAAGCACAGGGTTTCCGATAAACCAGGACAGCCCGTTTTGCCGGTAATATAGTTGCGGGTTTTGAATTTGTCGACATCTCTACCGCTCTGATAGCCGAAATGTTTGATCAGGTCATGATTATCTTTACCCAGAATGGAAGCCCCAAAGACTCCGGATGCTCTAACATATTCAGATGTCAAGGTTCCTTTTCCCAAACAGACGCTGGCTTTTAAGGGGGTGTCAGTGACTTGAATAAAGGTATTCGAAACCATGCCATTGAGTTTATCATCTTTAATGGATGAAATAATATATAAACCATAGCTGACGTTAAATAAGAGTGTCTGTAAGTCATCTTTTTTTTTATCGGTTAAACCATCATCGACTTCTTCGACCAGAACAAATTTTTCCGGACCAACGCCGCAAATCGGGCATTTGGCGGGAGGGGTTTCACCCTTATGGATATAATTACAAACGGTACAACGCCATTTTTTTGCTTTAACCGAATCGCTGGCTGTTGCATCTTCGATTAAAACAAACTTATCCGATCCCACACCGCAAACCGGGCATTTGGCGGGAGCGGTTTCACCGTTATGGACATGATTACAAACGGTGCAACGCCATTTTTTTTCTTTAACCGGTTCACTGGCTGTCGGCTCTTCAATTAAAACAAACTTATTCGGTCCCACACCACAAACCGGGCATTTGGCGGGAGCGGTTTCACCGCTATGGACATGATTACAAACGGTGCAACGCCATTTTTTTTCTTTAACCGGTTCACTGGCTGTCGGCTCTTCAATTAAAACAAACTTATTCGGCCCCACGCCACAAATCGGACATTTGTCGGGAGGATTATCATCTTCATGAATATAATTACATACTGTGCAGCGCCAGTTTTTTTCTTCAATTGGTTCACTGGCTGTCGACTCTTCAATTAAAACAAACTTATCCGATCCTACTCCACAAACCGGGCATTTGTCTGGAGGAGTATCACCTTCATGTACATAATTACATACTGTGCAGCGCCATTTTTTCATTTAGTTCACCACTTTCTTAGAATTACTTTCTGCTTTATAATTATTATAATTTAAAAACAACTTGAAGTACAGGAATAAATTGATATTCTGATTGTCATTATAGCTCTTTTTTGATGATATTTATATAAATATTGCTTTTTTTGTTAAAAAGGGTTCACATCAGGTTATAATAATTCATAGCACTACATAAAAGTTGCTTACTCTATTGCTTATTATAAGATAGGATGGAAAATGAGAACGTATCAGGAAAACCTCAAAAATATTATTGCCGTCGCTAACGGTTTTGAAAAAGCCGATCTGGTTTTTAAAAACGCCCGGATTCTCAACGTATTTTCCGAAGAAATCTGTTGCGGTGATCTGGCTGTTGCTAACAGCACCATTGTCGGGATCGGATCCTACGAGGGCCGCAAAGAAATCGATCTAAGCGGAAAGTATCTTGTTCCCGGATTCATTGATGCCCATATGCACATCGAATCCACCATGGTTACACCCTTTGAGCTGGCTCGGGCGATTGTTCCTAGCGGTACCACGACGATTATTGCTGATCCCCATGAAATTGTCAATGTCGCCGGGAAAACCGGCCTGGACTATCTGTTAAACGCCACTGAGCAAATCCCCTTAAACGTTTTTGTAATGCTGCCCTCTTCGGTTCCCGCCACACCTTTCGAAACAAACGGAGCCGGACCTTTTTTGGCTGCCGATATGCAGCCCTATCTGAATCATCCCCGAATTCTGGGACTGGGAGAAGTGATGTGTTTTCCCGATGTTTTAAGTGCCGAACCAGTGATTCTTGACAAGCTAACGTTGTGCCAACATAATTTTGTTGATGGTCATGCACCAGGACTTTCGGGAAAGCCGCTCCAGGCTTATGCCTGTGCGGGGATCAACAGTGATCATGAATCGACCACCTGGCCCGAAGCCCTTGAAAAACTGCGGGCAGGGTTTTATATTCTGGTTCGGGAAGGTTCTGCGGCTAAAAACCTGCATGCCATCATCAGCGGCTTATTAGCGACTGAGTTACCGATTGACCGGTTCCTCTTTTGTACCGACGATAAACATTTAGAAGACATTCATCAGAACGGACATATCCGCTGGAATATCAAGCAGGCCATTGATCTGGGGCTGTGCCCGATCAAGGCGATCAAGATGGCCACCATCAACACTGCTCAAGCTTATGGACTTAAGAAGCTTGGCGCTATTGCTCCCGGTTACCGAGCCGATCTGGTGATCCTATCTGATTTGGAAACCATGCAGGTGGAGCAAGTCTATCAGAATGGATGCTTGGTGGATGATACCCTTTGGAAACATAAACCTCATCACATGATTGATCCTCGGCTCCTTAATTCAGTCCATATCCAGACCCTCACCCCGGAAAAATTGCAACTAAACATCGGCTCCAAAGATCATGTCATTGAAATTGTGAGCGATCAGATCGAAACCCATCATCTGCTTGAATCCCTGCCCGGAAAAGATGGCTTTTTTATTCCCAATCAAAGCTATGCTAAGCTTTGTGTTATTGAACGGCATCATTATAGCGGCAATGTCGGAGTCGCTGCTATCAAGGGCTTTGGAATCCATGATGGCGCGATTGCCACCACCGTTGCCCATGACTCGCACAATATTATTGTAGTCGGGGATAATGATCAGGATATTCTGCTGGCGGTCAATCATCTTGCTGAAATTGGCGGCGGTTATGTGGTGGTCGGCAATCATAAAATAATCGGGGCTGTCCCCCTATCCCTGGCTGGTCTGATTAGTCTTGAGTCCGGCGAGATGGTTCAGAAAAAGGTCGCTTCGCTGATATCAAGTGCTCATAAATTAGGGGTAGCCCCCGGGGTCGATCCCTTTATCACCCTCTCCTTTATGGCTTTGCCGGTAATCCCCACCCTGCGCCTGACTGATCTGGGACTTTTTGATGTCGATGCATTTCAATTAATTAAAGCTTGAACGGTTGTCGATTAAGCTACTACAGGCTCCGCAGGGTTTATAATTCACCTCATCGGAACTTCTCTCTTTTGAGCTAAAAATAGGAGCCTCCTATTTTAGCTGTAGTTTTAAAGATAAATGGGTAGTTTTCCAACACAATAAAACGGCTAAACCAAAATACTGGTTCAGCCGTTTTATTGTTTTTTTATTCAAATACTGTTTTGGCAATGCTGGCGCCTTCGCGGGCATCTTTACCATAATAATCGGCGCCGATGGTTTTGGCATATTCGGGGTTTAACACCGCCCCGCCAACCATAATAGTGATAGTTGGGCAGTTGGCCTTGATTTCTTTGATTATTTTTTGCATATTTTTAACGGTTGTTGTCATCAAGGCGCTGAGACCCACCAGTTTGATATCTTCCGCCTGAATGGTCTTAATTATCGTTTCAGCCTTAACATCCTTGCCCAGATCAATAATTTCGTAACCGTAATTCTCTAAGATAACCTTGAGAATATTCTTTCCGATATCGTGGACATCACCCTCCACCGTGGCTAAAATAATTTTCCCCTTTGCTACTTGCGCCTTGCCATCCTTTAGCATCGTTTCTTTGATGACTTCGAAGGCTTTTTGAGCCGTCTCCGCCGCAAAAATCAGATGGGGCAGGAAACATTCACCGGTTTCGAAAGCATCGCCCACCGCATCAAGAGCTGGGACGATCTCGTTGTTGACAATATCCAGTGGTTCTCTGGTTTTTAAAAGAATCGCGGTAGCCCCCGCCGCCCGGTCAGTAAGACCCTCTTCAATGATTTCCTTAAGACTCAAGGCGGCTCGCTCCGGGTCTGATTTGGCTTCGCCAAAGCTGCTATCTTTATAGGTGTTGGCGTAAGCAATGCATTGACCATCGAAGCCCCAAAGCGCCCGGAATGCGGTGATGGTGTCCATCATTTCTTTATCACTCGGGTTCATTATTGGGGTGGTTAGTCCAGCTTCCAGGGCCATGGCCAAAAAGGTCCGGTTTAACAGCTCACGATTAGGCAGGCCGAAGGAAATATTGGATACTCCCAGCACCGTTGGCACCCCCAGCTCAGCCCGGAGTTTTTCCAGGGTTTTGATGGTTTCCCGCACTTCCGCCTGTTGAGCCGAGGCGGTTAACACCAGGGCATCAATGAGGATATTTTTTTTGCTGATACCGTAAGATTCCGCCGTTTTGATGATTTTCTCAGCAATGGCGAAACGATCGGCCGCCAGACTGGGGATTCCAGTTTCGTCCATGGTCAGCCCCAGCACCAGAGCTCCGTATTTTTGGGCGATCGGAAAGATTGCTGCCATTGCGGATTTCTTGCCATTAACCGAATTGATAATTGCCTTGCCGGGATAGCTTCGCAGCACTGCTGCGATGACTTCCGGGTTAGATGAATCAATTTGCAGCGGACAATCGACCAGTCGGCTGACCGTATCGACTGCCTCTTGCATCATCGTCAGTTCGTCAATATCTGGCAGTCCTAAATTGATATCCAGGATATCCGCTCCATCTTTTTTCTGATCGCTGGCCAATTGGGTTACCACTGAGAGTTCGCCCTGACGCAGCGATGCCTTAAGCACCGGATTAGTGGTAGGATTGATGCATTCGCCAATGATATCGATATCCTCGCCCAAAATGATCGTCCTGGTGCTTGAGGATACGGCGGTAAAATCTTTTTCCGTTACCTGATAAAGAGGCAGATCTTTGGTAGCCCCTTTCATTTTTTCGATATAGGCTGGGGTTGTGCCACAGCAGCCACCCAGAATCAAGGCGCCCATTTCGGCAATTTGCACCATATAGTCGGTAAACTGATCGATGGTGATATCGTAGACCGTTTTGCCATCTTTCATGTGCGGCAACCCGGCGTTGGGTTCCACCATAATCGGCACCGAGGCATAGCGAACCAACTCCGCGATAATCGGCAACATCGCATTTGGGCCGGTAGAACAATTAATCCCGATGGCGTCGGCGCCAAGCCCTTCCAAGATGGCAACTACCGTTAAGGCATCGCTACCAGTGAGGGTTCGGCTATTTTCCTCATAGGTCATCGAAACAATGACTGGCAGCTTCGATACTTCTTTAGCCGCAATCAGGGCCGCCCGGGCCTCGCAGATGTCGGTCATCGTTTCAATGATGACTAAATCAGCACCAGCTTTGTCACCAGCGATAACGACCTCTTTGAAATAATCCACGGCTTCATCAAAGGTCACTTCTCCCAGCGCGCCAATCAACGTTCCCAATGGCCCTATATCCAAAGCCGTAAAATCGGGATTCAATGATTTTACATTCGCAACTCCAGCCGTAACCAGTTGTTCCACTGAATGACCACTGTCCTTTAATTTGTAACCATTGACGCCAAAGGTATTGGAAAGAATAATATCGGCTCCGGCATCGATGTATAATTGATGAATCTCCTTAATCAAGTCGGGATGGGTCAGGTTTAAGGCTTCCGGCACTGGTCCAATCGTTTCAATGCGATTCTGAAGCAGGCTTCCCATTGCTCCGTCCAAATAAAGCCGTTTCTTTTTCAGTATTTCTTTTATCTTCAATGGCGTGTTCTCCTTTAATCGTATTCGCTTCTCTTTGCTCAACATAATTCGATCTCACCCCAGGCACCCAGTTGATCGTCAATGATAATCAGGGCGCCCAAGATCCCGGTTATGTTTTTTACCCAAGCCAGACCCTTTTTCACATCTTCCGATTTTTTTATGCGATTACATAGGGCTGTCGCCACGGCATCGGCGAGCGGAATGTCAGCACTGATGATGGTTACCGCATCGGCCTTCCCGAAGCTCAGGGAATGGCCCATAACGCCTGATGAGGTACAGACCCCCAGCGGACTCTCCTGAGGTTTTATTTTTAAACCCAGATCCGTAAAATGAGGATTTCCGGTATGGAGGGCAATTCGCCGTTCTTTTTTTGTCTGGATTAACAGATCCCCACCGTTTTCCACCACAATCTCTTGAGAATACAATTCCAACCTTTTGCCAATATGTTTTGAGATGGCTCCTGCTACGGCGGCCATCGGTCCCACGCCGGCTGTTTTTCCGGCTTTTAGCATATCCGCAACAATCGCAGCAGCATTAAGATTTAGTGTCAGCGGCGTCAGTGATTTAATAAAATCCGGATCGTTATTATTGTAATCGATAATGGTTTGGCGCAGTATATGCAGCTCAGCTTTTACCCGCTCGGTCAATTGAGGCGTCAAGCTGCCATGATCCACGCCAATAAAAAGGTCGGATTCGAATTCGAGGACCTGGAAATAATCCAGATCCTCGGCTTTCATCATTTTTCGATAGGTTCGCGGTTCATATAACATCTTCAGATAACGGCATGAATGGCCCGCATCGGACAGGCTTTAACGCACAGCATACATTCCAGACATTTATCGTCGTGATGTACCAAAGACCAGTCTGCTGTCATTTCGAGGGCACCGACGGCACAGACCGCAGTACAGGCGCCACAGGAAACACATTTATTTTCATCAACCTCGACCACCGATTGGATATCTTTTACGCCAATCTGGTTTTGTCGTAAAAAGACAATCCCAGCTTCAATATCCGCTTCTTCGCCTTTAATTTCAAGCAGGAGGGTACCTTTAATATTGTCATCGATAAAAGCTTTGAGAATATTAAAATCGAGATGGTAATTTTTGATTAATTCCATCGCCATCGGCTGACCCGCTGACTTTTGTGGGAAAGACAATAAGATTTTTTTTGTTATCATCGGGATTCTCCTTCCTTGATTTCGAGACCCTTAATCGCATTTCCCATTGGGAAGCTCTGAATCGGTTCCTGAAGGAAAAATTCGCCCTTTTTAATCCAATTGCTCAGTTCCGCGGCAATTTCTCTGGCCATTTTCAGACTTGAAAGTGGCGAGGTCTTGATGCTTTTGCCATTAATATCGACGGACCCGCTTCTAAGCTCAGCATAGCTTACTTTTTTCAGATTGGGTTTGGTTTTTTTGGGAACACTGTAGTCAATCACATTGGTATAAAGATCTTTATTTTCCACTGCGACAAAGGACATCATTTCCTCGTTAAGAATCGGAATCGGGATGCCTACGCCGACAAACATCGAGGTCCCGTAACCTTCATAAACAGCGCCGCGAATATATTTGGGATCCATTTCTTTCATGTTTCCAATCAATGCCAACGTCGCACCGGGAGTCTGGGGATAGCCCTTGTCATCGCGGGGACAGGCCGTATTAAATTGGGTTCCCATCCAGGATACATGCCCCTGAGCGCCGCCAAAAAAGATCCGCGTTCCCATACCGATGGTCTTAAGCAGGGGATCATTGAGGAGGGGGCTTAATTCACCGGCGGTGCTATAGGTAATATTGCCCATATTCGGTTGTAATATCCCCATATAGGTATAAAGCCGCTGGCTGGAGCCATTGATAGCCGCATTATAATTCTGATAAACATTTCTGGGATTAAACAGGTAGGCTTCATTTAAATCTTCCAGCTTCACCCACGTATCCAGCTCGGTTCTGGGATAACAATCAGTACCCTGAGATTTTGCCACCAGATGGACTTCTTTGCCGGCGATCAGATCATGAATCACATGAGCCCCGCCATACTCAATGCCTTGATCGACAGACGGCTGGGTTGCTCCCAGATAGGTATCGACGGCAGCCAGACCGCCGTAGGCTTCAACCCCATTGATGGTGATCTCACCCATCCGGATCGGTGGATCAGAGTGTCCAAAATTCAAAAAGGCGCCGGACGAGCACATCGGTCCGAAGGTGGCGGTTGTGACCACATCCACATATTCGGCAGCCTCTTTAACGCCCCGTTCTTTTACAATGCCGATGACTTCTTCGGCGGTAACAACCACCGCTTCGCCTCTGGCGATTTTTTCATTAATTTCCTGATAGCTCTTTGCCATTTTCCCCTCCAACAATTCTTCTGATTTAGTTAACTGATTTATGACGTGATAAATTACACCATGGTATTGAGATAGGCGTTCATAAAGCCGTCCAGATCGCCATCCATAACGCTGCCGACATTACCCACTTCGACATTGGTACGGTGGTCTTTAACCATGTTGTAAGGATGGAAGACGTAGGAACGGATTTGGCTGCCCCAGGCAATCTGGCTGTAGTCGCCTTTGATGTCATCAATGTGATCCATCTTTTCCTGCTCCATGACTTCGACCAGCTTGCCTTTAAGCATGTTCATAGCCACTTCTTTGTTCTGATGCTGGGATCGTTCGTTTTGACACTGAACCACTATCCCGGTTTTTAAATGGGTAATCCGAATCGCCGAGTCGGTGGTATTGACATGCTGACCGCCGGCGCCACTGGAGCGGAAGGTATCAATTCGGATATCTTCCGGCAATATTTCAATTTCCACCGATTCATCGACCTCGGGCATGACGTCCAGCGATGCAAACGAGGTATGGCGGCGGCCGGATGAATCAAAGGGCGAGATCCGCACCAGCCGGTGCACGCCCCGCTCGGTTTTTAAATAACCATAAGCGTTAATCCCCTCAATCAATAGGGTGACGCTTTTAATACCGGCTACATCACCGGGTTGAAGATCCAAGGTTTTGACCTTGTATTTTTTCTTCTCCGCCCACCGGGTATACATGCGCAACAGCATTGAGGCCCAGTCCTGGGACTCGGTTCCGCCAGCCCCGGGATGGAGTGAAATGATGGCATTATTGCTGTCAAATTCACCGGATAGCAGGGTCTCAGTTCGAAAATTGTCCAGTTTCTCATCAAGTTCCCGGATTGATGCACTGAACCCTTCCAGCAATTCCCCTTCTTCCGCCAGCTCCAGCATGACCATGATATCATCCAACGCTTCAGCCAGTTCATTAAAATGATCGACCTTGAGTTTAATCAGCTTCTGCTCTTTTAAAACAATTTGCGCACTTTTCTGATCATTCCAGAATTCAGGATTCTCAGTTTTCTTTTCTAACGCTTCCAATTCTTTAACAAGCCGTGGCAAGTCAAAGTGAATTCCCCATTTCCTTTAGTTTCGTCGCCATTGCATTGATGATCTGTTTTTCTTCATACAAATCGATCATCGCTATCACACCCCTTCTTTTTATAGTGTTTAAATAATTATGAAAATTATTTCAGATCGTCAAAAAAGATAACCCAGTACCGCCAATTGTTACATCATGTTGTACGCATCGGAGCGGACACGGCAAAGCCTGTCCGATTCCGCGGCGAACAACAGATTAACAATTGGTCGGTACGGTAGTTTAGCGACAACCTTAATTATTTCTATGCGCCACAGCATTTCTTATATTTTTTTCCGCTGCCACAGGGACAGGGATCGTTGCGGCCGACCTTATTCTGAGCGCTGGCCGGTTCGGCCGGTTTTCCTTCAATCTCATTTTCATTAGTCTTTAACTGAGCGAAATCCACCACTTTTGCCTGTTCTTCTTCCGCTGGCACCACCTGAATATTCAGGTTGAACAAATATTTGACGGTATCTTCCTGAATCCGCATGATCATGTCGTCAAACATGTCAAAACCCTCTTTCGTATACTCTTTAACCGGATCATTCTGGCCATAGGCGCGCAGTCCGATCCCCTGTTTTAGCTGTTCCATGTTATCGATGTGTTCCATCCAGGCGGCATCGACACTTCGTAGCAGAATCATCCGTTCAATATTCTGAAGCTGTTCCAGACCCAGTTTTTCTTTTTTATCTTCCAGCACTTTGCGGCACTCGCCCAGAATCGCTTCTACCAAAGCTTCCGTCGTTTCGGGTTTTTCTGGCAGGGTTAAGCTTTCCTTCGGCAGGACGTTGGCCTCCAGATGCTTGTGTAAGCCTTCCAGATCCCAATCGTCATAATATTGGCCATCACCGGTATACATGCTGACATAGGCATTAATCAGGGTTTCGGTCATGCTCCAGATTTCATTTTCCATGTCTTTACCGTCAATAACCTGTTGGCGCTGTTCGTAAATCAGCTCACGCTGACGATTCATGACATTATCATATTGCAGGACATGCTTCCGGATATCAAAGTTACGGCCTTCCACCCGTTTCTGGGAATTCTCGATGCCGCGGGTGAGCATTTTGTTTTCGATGGGGGTTTCTTCGTCCAATCCAATCGATTCAACCAAACCCTGAATTTTTTCCGATCCGAATACTCGCATCAGATCATCTTCCAGCGAGACAAAGAATTGCGACGAACCGGGATCACCCTGACGACCAGCTCGACCACGGAGCTGGTTATCAATTCGCCGACTCTCGTGGCGTTCGGTGCCGAGAATATGAAGACCACCCAGTTCTCTGACACCTTCGCCAAGGACAATATCGGTTCCACGACCAGCCATATTGGTGGAAATGGTCACGGCATCTTTTTGACCGGCATTAGCAACTATTTCGGCTTCTTTTTCCAAAAATTTGGCATTTAAGACATTGTGCTTAACCCCAGATCGTTTCAGGTACGTGCTGAGCAGTTCCGACTTTTCAATCGAAATGGTCCCGATCAGAATTGGCTGGCCGGTGGCATGGCGCCGTTTAACCTCTTCGGTAACAGCCAGATACTTCCCTTGTTCACTTTTATAAATCAAGTCATTGAGATCTTCCCGAATCAATGGTTTATTAGTGGGAATGGATAAAACATTGAGGTTGTAGATCGTCTGGAACTCATCTTCTTCAGTTTTAGCAGTCCCGGTCATCCCCGATAACTTGTTAAACATTCTAAAATAGTTCTGGAAGGTGACGGTTGCCAGGGTTTTGGATTCCCGATTGACTTTGACATTTTCCTTGGCTTCGATGGCCTGGTGAAGACCATTGGAATAACGTCGGCCCGGCATTAACCGTCCGGTGAATTCATCGACAATAATAATTTCACCATCCTTGATGACATAATCCCGATCTTTAAACATCAGCGTATTGGCATGAAGGGCCTGGTTGATATGATGGGAAATTTCCATATTTTCCATATCCGCCAGGTTGGTAAGATTAAAATACTTTTCTGCTTTAATGACTCCTTCGTCTGATAACATCACTGATTTTGCTTTTTCATCCCTGATATAATCATCAGCTTTCAAGCTTTTGGCAAAGCTGTTGGCCAGGGCATACAGTTTTGTGCTTTTGTCACCGCTGCCGGAAATAATCAGCGGCGTTCGGGCTTCATCCACCAATACGCTATCGACTTCATCAATGATGGCGTAATTCAGTTCCCGCTGCACCTGCTGAGCCTTAACGGAGGCCATATTATCTCTCAGGTAGTCAAAACCAAATTCATTGTTAGTTCCGTAGGTAATATCACAGGCATAAGCATTTTGCTTTTCCGCAAAGGATAGGCCATGGACAACCAGACCCACTCGCAGTCCCAGAAACTCGTGAATTTTCCCCATCCACTCACTATCACGGCGGGCCAGATAGTCATTGACTGTAACGATATAAACGCCGCGGCCATCGAGGGCATTTAAATAGGCTGGCAGGGTTGATACCAAAGTTTTACCTTCCCCAGTTTTCATCTCGGCAATATTACCTTCATGGAGAGCCATGCCCCCCAGCAACTGAACCGGGAAATGTTTCATTCCCAGAATCCGAGCACCAGTTTCACGAACAGTAGCAAAGGCATCCACCAATAAATCATCAAGGGTTTCCCCTTGCGCGAGTCGTTCTTTTAATATCAGGGTTTGACCTTTTAATTCGTCGTCACTCATCGCCGCGAAACGGCTGTCCAACTCTAGAATCTGGTCGACTTTTTTTTGCATCCGTTTTAATTCTTTTCTATTGCTATCAAATATCTGATCTAAAAATCCCAATCTATTCACTCCTTTGTAACTTTCTTGCTATAATTGTACACTAAACTTTATTATAACATACTCTCTTTAATGAAACTTATATAATTTTAAAGGGACTGTATTTTTTTATACAGTCCCTCGCGGTTGTCGCTAAACTACCGGACCGACCAATTGTTAATCTGTTGTTCGCCGCGGAATCGGACAGGCGATGCCGTGTCCGCTCCGATGCGTACAACATGATGTAACAATTGTCGGTCCTGGGTTAGCTTTTTTAACAGTCTGAAATTTATTTTTTCTTACGCCAAAAGGCTACATCTTTGCCATCCAATTTTAGCTCAACCAGTTCATAGCCGGCTCGTTTTCTTTCATCGACGGTTTCCTGAAAATCTTTTCGTTCTTCATCATCCATATTAGCCAGCATTTTTTCTTTGTCTGCGCTGGTACTTTCGTATACCCGCCCAACAACCGGTTCAGTCACTTCTTCGATCTCCTTCAACGGAATACCCACCTCATCCCGAGATGTTCCGTTAATCAGAGATTCCGCTTCTTTACTGGTTTCACGCATCAGTTGTTTGCGTCGTTCAGCTTTCTTTTTTTCATCTTCCAGATTCAGTCGCTGCCAGACATTGAGCATCTCGTCTTCCGAAAACTCCACATCTTCCTCGTCTTTACCTTTTGCGCCGCTATCATAGGTGTTGGTTTCACTGCGCAAAACAAAGGGCTGGTCAAGGTCGGTCAGTTTAAAACTTTCGACAATTCGCAAATCAGATTCCGGCACTGGATGGGGTTCGCCATCCGGATCGCTAAGGGATTTGGCTACCTTATTCAGTTCCATTTCCCGCATTTGCAGAATCAACCGTTCTTTCTCAACTGCCAGCTTTTCCTCGTAATATTTCTTGGTAAAGAATCCAGCATCATCGCTGTTAAGGATCTCTTCCATATCAGCGGCTTCCAGTTCCTTATCTTCCTTAACATAGGCTCCAACTTCCTGAATATTGCTGATGATCTTGGTACTGCCATCATCCACTGGTTCGATGATTCGGGTTTCCTGGACAATTTGGGTTTGTTGGACGATTTGGGTTTCCTGGATGTCATTCTGGTTGATAATAATTTCTTCGGTTTCAGTTCCAATTTCTGAGTCGACGCTATCCAGATTTGCTGGAATCAGCCGAGTTTCGTCATGACTTTCTATTTCGACGATTTCATTGGATTTAAAGTCTTCTACCGGTATAACAATCGTGGCATTTTCATCACGATCCCCGCGAATGCCCCCGGTTGCCGCCATATCGCGGTAGTAATCGTCAATATCTTCAGGTTCGTCGTAGCCTTCCTGATAACTGTTTTGAATCGATACACCATCAATACCGTTATCTTCTTGATCACCAAAAATCCCCTCATCTTCGCCATGATCGTTGCGTTCATCATGCATAATCGAGGCCTTTTTATTCATCACATATTGAATAAATCCAATTAAACCGATCAGCGTCACAATACTTCCTACCGTAATACCGGCTACGGAGCCGTATAGACTCATGATCAGGGGCACGTAGGGAACTGGGATGGGCAGATTAATCCCCAAAAACCATAACAGTGTATTGGGTTGAATCAGTGCGTATAAGGGACTCAATCCCTGGATGATCTGTTCGCCAAAGGCCGTCGGCAAGCGATCAATAACACCCTGTGAAACCGGCATATGGCCGCCATTAATAAAAATCACCACAAAATTGGAGGTAATCCCCACTGCCATCAAAATAACCCAGAAGTCATCCAGATTGAACACCAACATGACCAATATCAGGATATAACTGGCAAAGTTTACAATCTCCAGATAGGGTTCAACCAGTGCAATCCCGCCGGTGTAAATGTAAAGATGCAAGGCAATTTGCAACACCAACCCTAAAATTCCTACCGGTAACAAGGAAATTTTTCTGACTTTGAAGCCATGCAGACTTCCCCTGCGAATTTTCCCAATTAAAAAACCTAACATAATTGCAATTAGTATTAACATATTTGTTTTAACCCCACTATTTATTTATAATCATTTATCAGGTGTTCTTATCTATATCAATGTTTAGATAATAATGCATATAGATCTATTTTAAAACAAAAGAAAAGTTCTGTCAAAACTTTATGCCTAAATAATGTATAAATTTAAAAATAAATTGAAACGATAAAGTACGATCATCAAAAACACCCCTTAAATCGATTATTCAAGGGGTGTTTGTCGTTCTTTTCAGTTTTTTCTTAAGAAATTTTTAGAAAGTTGGCTCAATCAAACCATAATTTCCGTCTTTTCTCATGTAAACGACATTGACATCATCAGTATCGCCATTGAGAAATACAAAGAAATCATGTCCCAATAGTTCCATCTGCAAAGTTGCTTCATCGACATTCATGGGTTTAACCGCAAATTTTTTGGTTCGAACCACTTTAGGTTGAAACCCATCATCTTCGGCAAAACCGTCGATTGCTTCCAGGTTAAATTTGGCTGTTTCATCTTGATTGCGTTTTTGCAATTTAGTTTTATGTTTTCTGAGTTGACCCTCAAGTTTATTAACAACATCCTCAATCGATGTCACCATATCCTCTGATCTTTCTTCTGCTCTTAAAATGGTTTTTCCTACTGGAATGGTTACCTCCAGCATCTGATAATTCTTTTCTTTACTAAAGGTCGCATACACTTCTGTTTCCTGACCAAAGTAACGATCAAATTTCCCCAGCTTCTTTTTTAATGTTTCTTTTAAACCTTCTGATACATGCATATTTTTTCCGTAAATTGTGAATCTCATAACGACAACTCCTTTCAAAAGGTCAACCTTACTCGTTTTCACTTAATAATAAAGTGCGTTCAAGTATATTCCTATTATACCCAATCCGATCCCCTTTAGTCAAAATCATTTGTGTCAAATTCTTGTCACAAAATATCATCTAAAAAGAATGCTTTCTTTAAAAAAGCTGTCTCAGTTGACCTGGTTTTTCCCCCCACACTCGCCAGCTGGAAGTTTAGCTCAGTGTTCGCATCACAACTCCTTCTCTCGGTCTACCCGGCTGGACTTACTTCTAAGACGCACTATGATCAACAACTCTCTATTGAGTTATCTTACGTGGATCGCTTGGCCTGCATCTGGCATCGACTTTCAACCACAAACCTGAGACAACGTCTATTATAAGATTGCGTTCCCAAAAATGTCAAGCGAAATTCGATACCATCGATATCAAGTGAATTTCGTCACCTTCTGCTGCAAGACTATTCCATTCATTACCTTTTATGTTATAATAGATGAAATAAACTTTCGGAGGTTTTTATGTTTTTGGGTATTGCCGCAATCTTAGCAACAATTATTTTTATCATCAATATAACGCTGACATTCACCATTATTTTTTTGGAACGAAAAAACCCTCAAAGCACTTATGCCTGGTTATTATTCCTATGGATGGTACCCATTTGGGGCTTTTTATTTTATATTCTCTTCTCGCAGAACTTAACCAAACGTAAAATTTTTAAGTATAACACCCCTGAGAATATTCAGTACCATCATTTGTTAAGACTGCAGCAACGGTCACTTTCCCGGATTATTGCGATCGATCCCGATAGTCCCATTGAAAAATACCGTCATTCCATTGAATTTCATTTAAATGTCAGTGAATCTATTTACACCAGTAATAACACGGTGGAAATTTTTACCGATGGAAATCAGAAATTTGATGCTCTTTTTCATGCCATGGAAGCCGCCCAATCATCGATTCATCTGGAATATTATATTATTAAAAACGATACCCTGAGCGCTAAATTATTTGATATTCTGACGAGAAAAGCGCTTGAAGGCGTCGAAGTCCGGCTGCTTTTTGATGCCATGGGCGGTCGTTATTTACCCCGCACGGTGCTTGATGGCTTTGAGGCCGCCGGGGGGAAAATCGGTATTTTTTTCCCATCCCGCTTTAAGATGCTAAATCTCCGGGTTAACTATCGCAACCACCGCAAAATTGTGATCATCGACGGTGTCACCGGCTTTGTCGGCGGGTTTAACATCGGCAACGAATATCTGGGCCTGGAGAAAAAAATGGGCTATTGGCGGGATACTCATTTGAAGCTTGTCGGTTCAGCCGCCTACGAGCTGCAGCATCGCTTTCTGCTCGATTGGCGCGCCAGTTCCAGTGAAGAGTTCCTCGCTGATGATCAAAAACTTAACCAATATTTCCCCACCATCCCCCAAAAATCCGGAGCGGGCATCCAGATTGTTTCGAGTGGTCCGGATAACATCAACCAGCAGATCAAACAGGGATTCCTACGGATGATTAATAACGCTGAGGATTATATCCTGATTCAATCGCCTTATTTTGTACCGGATGAAAGTATTCTGGAGGCTTTAAAAATTGCCTTGTTGTCCGGTATTGATGTCCGGATTATGATACCTAATAAGCCGGATCATATTTTTATTTACTGGGTCACCCTGGCCTATGTCGGCGAACTGATTGAATATGGGGCCAAGATTTTTATTTATGAAAATGGCTTTCTTCACGCCAAAACCATTGTGGTCGATGATGCGCTCTGTTCAGTGGGCTCCTGTAACTTTGATATCCGCAGCTTTCGGCTTAATTTTGAAACCAACGCCTTTATTTATGACCGTAAGGTTGCGATAAAACTTAAAAATATCTTTGTTGAAGATATTAAAAAATGTACCTATTATAACAAAGAACTCTACCGGAACCGCAGCCGACGTGTCAAAGTTAAAGAATCGATTTCGCGACTGTTTTCGCCTTTACTGTAGAGTCGACTACTATTTTCCGTTTTTCATCCCACCAGCCGTTTTTTAAAACAGCTGGTTTTTTTTGCCAAAAACGATTGACAAAAATATACTATGCATTGTATAGTATTATGTGAAAGGGGGTATCTACTTGGATATTCAATTAAAACGGGGGTTACTGGAAATTTGTGTACTGACGGTACTCAATCGGGGCGATTCTTATGGCTATCAAATCATCAAAGATGTGAATCCCTATATCGAAATCTCCGAATCCACCCTTTATCCCATCCTGAAACGACTTGAAACAAACCAGTACCTGCTGGTTCACGCTGTTGAACATAATGGCCGACTTCGAAAATACTACAAAATAACCGCAACCGGTCGTCATCGAATTATTGAATTTATTGACAACTGGAAAGAGGTCATGAGTGTATATAATTTTATTAATGAAGAAATGAGGAACCATAGCGATGAACAAATCTGAATTTTTATTAAGCTTGACCGATAAGCTTGACCCATTACCCCAACATGAGATCGAAAAAACCCGAGGTTTTTATGCCGAAATGATTGATGACCGGATCGAAGATGGCATGAGTGAAACGGAGGCCGTCACCGCCATTGGTGATATTGATACCATTGTCCAGGATACTCTGCTGGAACAACCCTTACCAGCTCTGATGAAAGCCAAGATCCAGCCAAAATCCAATTTAAAGATTTGGGAAATTGTCCTGATTGTCTTGGGCTTCCCGGTTTGGTTTCCCCTGCTGGCTGCTTTCTTTGTTGTCATTCTTTCTGTTTATCTCTCGGTTTGGGCGGTTATTATATCCCTTTATGCAACAGTTGCTGCCTTTGTGCTCAGTGGCCTGGCCGGGATGTTTAGCATCTTTTTTGCCCCGTCTTTTGTTTATGGACTGTTTGTCCTTGGTTTATCCCTTGCCTGCCTGGGCATCGGCGTTCTATCCTTTTTCGGTGTCACAAAATTATCCCACTGGTTGATCCTGCTTACCCGAAAATTTCTACGCTTTGTTAAATCATTATTTATTAAAAAGGAGGTCCTGTAAATGGAACCAATCAAAAAAATAATCATGCTGACTGCCGGTGGTTTAATTATCCTCGGATTTATTATTGCCATGGCCGCTTTTGCCCTGGGCGGCTTTAACTGGAGGACCTTAAACGCCAGTCTTCCAGACGAGAAAAAAAGCTACACCTATGATCTGGCCGGTGTTTCAAATCTAAGTCTTAGTGAATTGGACACTGACGTAAAGATTGTGGGAACCGATGGCGATCAGATAAAAATTGAATGCTATGAGAACGAAAAGGATTCCTATACCATAAAGCTGTTGGAAAACGGTAAACTGAGCATCGATCGTTCCCTGTTTAAACATTGGTACGAACAGATCGGTTTTTTAAATTTCAACCTGCAAAATAAAAAAAGAGAGCTGATCGTGGCCATTCCCAAAAAGTTCGCCGGTGAACTTGAAGTTTCCACCGTCAGTGGCAATCTGATCGTGTCCGACCTTGATCATTTAAAGGATGTTAATACCAGCACTTCTGCCGGACAGATCGACCTGAAAAACCTTAGCGTCGCCCAGCAACTTGAAGCTTCCACCATCAGTGGTAATCTTGATCTCAGTCAGGTCAGTGCCGGCGGCAACCTGGAACTGGGAACCGCCAGCGGAACGATCCAGGTAAGTCAGGGAAAAACGGACGGATCTCTGTCTGCTTCCTCCCTAAGTGGTGCCATGAAATTTGACGAAACCACCATTGCCGGACCGACCACCATTGAAAACAGTAGTGGCAATATCCAGTTTAATAAGCTATCCGGTCATGATTTTAACTTCTCCAACTTAAGCGGCAATA
>Ga0265295_1003862_pt1 | contig 21013 bp, 21 predicted proteins | sample Munlansysbiofilm_FD_192503 | JGI IMG/M metagenome (GOLD analysis project Ga0265295, IMG submission 192503) | Leachate microbial communities from a municipal landfill in Southern Ontario, Canada - Methane capture system biofilm | ecosystem: Engineered > Solid waste > Landfill > Unclassified ... | reverse complement strand
CTCGGTCTCCCCTGCATCACTGGTCGTGAATACGTGATCCATGTCTACCCTTCAGAAGATCGACTGCTGGTCACCGTCGGTACACGGGAGACCGCCCGCCGGACGGTCCAGAACGACCTTCAGACGCTTGAAGTCATCGAACAGCACGTCGGCCTTCGATCGATCATAAAGCGCCGCCGCAGGGTGGAAGATCGGCACAACGCACATTCCGCCACGCCGAAACAGTCGTCCGCGAAGCGTGCTGATCGGGCGCTGTGTCTTGAGGATGAACCGTGTCGCATGGTTGCCGAGTGTGGCGATCACCACCGGGTCGATGAGACGCACCTGCTCCTCGAGAAACGGCGTACACTCCTGAACCTCCACCGGAAGAGGATCCCGATTACCGGGAGGTCGGCACTTGAGGATATTGGCGATATAGACGTCGTTCCGTATGAGCCCGATGCTCGCAAGAAGTTCGTCGAGAAGCTTTCCCGCGGCCCCGACAAAAGGCTCTCCTTTGATATCCTCGTTGCGCCCCGGTGCCTCACCGATGAACATGAGCCGGGCGTGTGGATCACCGAACCCAAAGACGAGAGACGTACGCGTCGCTCCAAGAGCGCATCGATGGCAGTCACCGATACGCTCGCGAAGCACCCGCAGCCCCTCTGTCGTCTCCGACGAAGGGCCGGTATCGTGGGGTTCGCTCATCTCATTAAGCTCCACTCATAACCACGTCGTGATCTCATCCAGCGGGCGACGAGCAGCCCGACCACCAGACTCCGCCGGATGCCCCACCGGCAGGATCGCAACGGGTGTCACCGGGAAGACCGCACCGATCGCCTCGCCGACCGCGCGATCGTCAAACGCACCGATCCAGCAGGATGCCAGACCCCGATCGACTGCAGTGAGTAGAATATTCTCAACCGCTGCCGCCGTATCTTGGATGCAGTACAGATACTCGCCCCGATCGCTATACCGTGCGGCACTCGGCCGTGGATCCACGGCAACGACGATCACCAAAGGCGCGGCGGCGGCCCATCGTTGGGGCAGGACCGCAGCAAGCCGCTCGCGCGACTCGGCGGAGCGGAGCACGAAGAACCGCCAGGGTTGGATATTGCCAGCGGACGGTGCGACGATCGCAGCACTCAACAGTGCATCGATATCCGTATCGCTCACGGCGAGCTTCGTGTTGAAGCGACGAACGCTTCTTCTCTTCGCGATGACCTCACTCAACTCCATGCGAAACCCTTCCCGAGTACCGCTGCCCGAACAGAAACATTGTAACCGAGCATCCAATCGTCCACGACGCTGCAGCCATCGTGCAGGATAACGCGTCCACTGCGGCGAACATAGCGTCCAGGAGGTGGAGCACTATGAACCCTAACAGACCAGAGATGACCGATGAGGATATCGGGATGCGGGCGTTCCAGCTGCGTAGGTCAAAAGCGGTAGAACGGGCGATGGAGCGGATCCGTCAGGGACTGCAGGCCGACTGGGGGATGTTCACACAGCACGATCTTGCAGACCTCAGCTGGCTCCTTGGCGAACTATGGGCCTACGAGAAGCGGGCTGACTGGGAGGATCTCCACTTCAGCAAGCTGACTGCCGAAGACATCCAGGGAATGCTCGAGCAAAGCCGCACCCTGCAACAGGAGGGCTCCCACAAGACGGTCGAGACACTCAAGGCCGTCGGAGAGCTCATCCGCTCGCGTCGATCCTAGCAACATAGCAAATCCCACTGAGACAATACAAAGGCCCGAGCGCACAAAGCGCTCGGGCCTTTGTATTCTCATCCGTGCATCATAGTCTGCGCCGGAGATGCGGTGAGGCGACCCGTCAAACCCCCCGGCGGACGGGCCGCCTCACAGTAGGCTTCCGGCATGCGGCGTTGACTACGACGCGTGCGCGGCTTTCTTGAGGTTGATCTTCCTCTTGACCTTCTTCAAACGGAACAGCTCTTCACGAGCACGCTCGTCGAGTGACTGTCGGATGTAGGAGACCTGCTCCTTCAACTGCGGAACGGTGATCTGCTCGAGCGCGTTCACGCGTCTGTTGGTCTTTTGGATCTCCTCACCAAGGCGCTTGAGACGTGTCTCGATATCGGCATACTCGATGATGACGTCGAGGATCCGCTCAAACTTATCCGCCGTCTCATCGATTCGGGACGAGACACCGGTGATCGCATATCCACGTGTGAACGACGTACGCAGAGGACTTTCACCTTTGGTTACCACCGGGACAGCGATACCCATGATCTTCGTACCGGTCATATCGATCGTGACCTCGCCCCGCGTAGCAAACGCAGCCGAGCGCACGGAGACCGTACCGTCGACGGCCTTTGCTATCGCAAGACTGTACTGTGCTTCATTGGTGGTTCGCTGCAAGTCATTCGACAGACGAAGCGTCTCATCCATGACCGACATGAATTCGATGAGCAAAGCATCGCGCTTCTGCTTGAGCAGTTCCATACCCTGCTCGGCAAGCGTGATCTGCAGCTTGCGTTCCAGTAGCTCTGATCTAGTTGGCCGGACTTCTTCCACGTTTCACCTCCCTGCTTCGCGAGACAGACGACCGACGTCTGTTACAGGTCGCCCAGTTCGGTCGCCTTATCGGCGACAGCAGTGGGATGGTACTTATCGATGAACTCACGTACTCGCTTCAACTCGCCCATCGGCAGCTCGCTCATGAGCTCCCAGCTCAAGGTGAGCGTCTCCTCGATCGTTCGACCTTTGTCGCCCTGACCTATGAACTGTGCCTCAAACGCATCAGCGAAGTGCAGGAAGCGACGGTCTGTGTCCGAAAGCGCTTCCTCACCGACGATAGCCACGAGCCTGCGAAGGTCGCGGCCCTGGGCGTACGCAGCGTACAGCTGGTTCGCCACCGCACGATGGTCTTCTCGCGTTTTCTCATCGCCGATACCAAGGTTCATCAGTCGAGACAGGCACGGAAGCACGTCGATCGGTGGGAATATACCGCGACGATGCAGGTGCCGTGAAAGTACGATCTGCCCCTCGGTGATGTATCCGGTAAGGTCCGGGATGGGATGCGTGATGTCGTCGTCCGGCATCGACAGGATCGGCAACTGCGTGACCGATCCGTCGTTGTCCTTGATCCGACCAGCACGCTCATAGATCGTCGAAAGGTCGGTATACATGTAACCCGGGTAGCCACGACGTCCTGGTACTTCTTCACGTGCAGTGGAGACCTCACGGAGCGCCTCGCAGTAGTTGGTCATATCCGAAAGGATAACCAGCACCTGCTGACCCTTCTCGAACGCAAGGTACTCGGCGACGGTGAGCGCGCACTTCGGCGTCAGCAGCCGTTCGACTGTCGGATCGTCTGCAAGGTTCAGGAAGAAGACGACTCGCTCAAGAGCGCCGGTGGACTCGAACTGGTTCATGAAATACGCGGCCTCACGGTGCGTGATACCCATCGCACCGAAGACGATCGCGAACTCCTCGCCCGACTTCACGCGAGCCTGGCGAATGATCTGCGCCGCAAGCTCGTTGGCCGGGAGCCCCGAGCCGGAGAAGATCGGCAGCTTCTGACCACGGACAAGCGTGTTGAGGCCATCGATAGCGGATATGCCGGTCTCGATGAAGTCTGCAGGCTGTGCACGTCTATACGGGTTGATCGGCGATCCGTTGATGTCGAGCCGCTTCTCCGGAATGATCGGAGCGCCGCCGTCAATCGGCTTACCAGTTCCGTTCATGATGCGGCCCAAGAGCTCCGGCGCCACATCGATCATGGCGACCTCTTCGAGGAACCGAACACGTGTGCGGTCGATATCGATACCCGTCGTGCCCTCGAAGACCTGGATCACTGCGGTGGTCCCGGAAACCTCAAGAACCTGACCGCTGCGCTCACTGCCATCCGGCATGAGCACGACGACCATCTCGTTATACGCGACGCCGTGGACATTCTCCACGTAGATCAGAGGACCAGTGACATAGGTCAGTGTCCGGTACTCGGTGGAGAGCAGCGAACGATCGATAGTTGCCTCCACGGTCATCTACAGCACCTCGATTCCGGCGATCTGTTCGTTGATCTCGTGTACAAGCGCCGGCATCCGCTCGAGCGCCTCTTCGTGTGGCGTCGTCTTCAGGGTGGAAACCTCATCCCGTAGTGGCAGTTGCAGTATCTGCCGGAGTGAGACCCCGCGCGACATCGCCTGCGTGGCAGCATCGTTGAAAGCAAGCACCGTCTTGAGGATCCAGTAGCCCTTCTTGGGCGGACAGTAGGCGTCGATCGCATCGAACGCGAACTGCTGAAGGAAGTCCTCGCGGATCATACGGGCGACCTCCAGGATGATCTTCTCGGTTTCCGGCAGCGCGTCCGGACCGACGAGCTGCACGATCTCCTGCAACTCGGTCTCCTTCTGGAGGATGAACATGGCGCGCTCACGCACAGTGCGCCAGTCGTCAGCAACCTCGCTCTCGAACCAGTCCTGCACCTGACCGAGGTACAGAGTGTAAGACTTCGTCCAGGAGATCGCGGGGAAGTGCCTACGGTGGGCCAGCGATGTATCGAGTGCCCAGAACGCACCGGTGACACGTAGAGAGTTCTGCGTCATGGGCTCGGACATGTCACCCCCGGCCGGCGAGACCGCACCGACCATCGTGACCGAACCGACACGTTCACCATCACCAAGCGCTTCGACACGACCTGAGCGCTCGTAGAAGCTCGCGAGCCGGGTGGCGAGGTACGCAGGGTACCCTTCCTCACCAGGCATCTCTTCAAGACGACCGGAGACCTCACGGAGCGCCTCGCCCCAACGAGAGGTGGAGTCGGCCATCATTGCGACGTTGTAGCCCATGTCGCGGTAGTACTCCGCCAGCGTGACGCCCGTGTAGATCGATGCCTCTCGGGCGGCCACCGGCATGTTCGATGTATTGGCCACAAGCACGGTCCGGTCCATCAGGCTGTGGCCCGTACGCGGGTCGTCCAGCTCTGGGAACTCAGCGAGTACCTCGGTCATCTCGTTTCCACGCTCACCGCAACCGACGTAGATGATGATGTCGACGTCGGCCCACTTCGCCAGCGACTGTTGGGTGACCGTCTTGCCGGTACCGAACCCACCCGGGATGATGGCGTTGCCACCCAGCGCAACCGGGAAGAAGGTATCCAGGATGCGCATGCCGGTTAGGAACGGTGTAGTGGGATCGAGCTTCCGCTTATAGGGCCGACCGTACCGTACCGGCCACCACTGGCTCATCTTGATCTCGGTGCCATCATCCAGCCGTGCGATGACATCGTCGATCGTGTACGAGCCAGCCGGAACTACCTCGGTGATGGTGCCCTTGATATCCGGCGGGACCATGACCCTATGCAACACCGTACCGCCCTCAGGCGTGGTACCCAGAACATCGCCGCCCGACACCTTTTGTCCGACGCTGGCCACCGGCGTGAAGTCCCACTTCTTGGTCCGGTCGAGCGCGCTTGCCACGGTACCGCGAGCGATGAAGTCGCTCCCGGAGTCCTCGGCGATGACCGGCAAGGGCCGCTGGATGCCGTCGTAAATCGACGTGAGCAGCCCGGGGCCGAGCTCAAGCTTGAGCGGCCCTTCTGTCGACTCGACCGGCTCGCCGACCAGTAGTCCTGAGGTGTCCTCATAGACCTGGATCGTGGCGAGTTCGCCTTCGAGCCTGATGACCTCGCCCATGAGGCCGGCAGTGCCGACCCGGACGACGTCGTACATCTTGGTCCCCGTCATGCCGTCAGCTACAACGACAGGACCGGTGATCTTTGAAAGCGTTCCGACAATCATCAGCCTCGCCTCAGAGTGATATCGAATCCAATGGCCCGTCTGATCAGGCGAGAGAGATACGCCCGATGGTCTTCCTCAGTCGTCAGCTTCTCGCGAATAGGCAGCGAGATAACGATCGGCCGATACGACTGGTTGATCTTCTGTTGTGTACGCTCGTCGATGTCGACCATAAAGGCCTCATTGACCGCGATAATCCCGCTCTCGTCATCGTCGATGAGCGCTGAAAGCTTTCTTCGTGCATCCTCCGGTGACTCTGCGACCTGGACGGTAACACCTGCGAGGCCGAACCCATCGGCCGTATCGGGGTCGGTGAGTACGATGAGCTTATACAATGATGAGCTCCTCTCTCATCCGACTTTCAGGCATACCGACCGAGATACCCTTTACGACGATCCTCAGGTTGGTGATCTCATTGGCCTTGGTCCACAGATAGCTGATCGTGAGTCCGATACCGAGCGTATCAGCCTTGCTGTTCTCGAATGCCAGGTGGAACAGATAGTCCTCCAGTGCACGCTCGAACACCGACACCGAGCCCGACTCCATATAGGCCACAGCTGCCCTATCGAGCGGTTTGCCGTACGGGGTCTTCTTGATTCGGCTGAAGACCTCATCAACATCCGACATAGCCGACAGTTCAAGGAAAAGCTCTTCCTCGACCACGTCACCACCAGGAACGAAGAATCGTACCGCCTCGTCCTCCGGTAGATTGGCGCTCAGCAGACGGATAGCCGTCAAGAGATTCATCGTATCCACTTGAGCCTGGAGGAACGTGTGTGCGATGCGCTTATTCTCCCGCCATCCCCGAAGTCGCTTGGCGGCCCAGTCGTAGTAGTACCGATCGAGCGCCAGCTCGAGAAACGAGAGATCCTCGCTCTCGTCGTACTCCGGCAGAACCTCTCTGAGCGGCACCGCGAACGGCAGGCCCCAGATACCCAGCACATCGACCACACTGCGCACATCGCCTTGTCGCGCCAACTCATCCGTATCGATCTTGGAGAGCTGGCCAACGGTGATGAGACTGTCGATGATCTCCTCTTCGGGGAGACCCATATGCTTCCCGCGAAGGATGGTCTTGACGTTGAACAGGTCCCACCTACCGAGCAGTGTGTTCACCAGAGAGGTGGCCTCCTTGTTAGAGAAGCTCAGAACCCTGTTGAACGTACGGACCATATTGTCCTTGAGCGCCTCGTCTACCTGCGCAGCCGTATGACCGTGCAGTAGTCGGGTCTCGAGGTCAGGTCCATACTCGGTCTGCATCAGACTCGAGATAACGCCACCGATGTCTGTCGAGACCATCAGCTCTTCGAAGAAAGACTGCCGCAGCAGACGCGAACGCATGCCACGTATGCGCGCGTTCGTGTATCCATAGTCCCGCCCTGTGGGCCTATAGCCCCTCTGAACAGTGGGAACTGGCGGCTTGCTTGTCTTCATGAAGTCAGTACCTCAGCGACGCGCGTTCCGGCCACGGTGCTCGCCTTCTGCAGACGCGTCTCAAACGTGTTACGTCGCACGACCCGAGCGTCATGAGTCGACACTATCAGCCCGCCGATCGTGTCAAGCGTCGGCGACACGACGAAGGTCAGTCCGAGATCCGTTGCGATCTTCTGTGCAAGCTCACTATCACTCGGCGCGACCTGGATCTCGCACTCACCATCGAGACCCTCACACGCTTCCTTCATCAGCTGCGCGAAAACCTTCTCATACTCGGGCGTACCGCGCATAGCAGCCAAACGCTGTGCCGCTTCCTCGAAGACGGCCTCGACCGCGCTGTCTCGCACCTGGGCAAGGTCACGCTTGACCTGCAGACGGGCAGCATTGACCACTTTGGCAGCCTTGGCCTGGACCGCTACATCAGCGGCCTGCACCTTGGCTCCCGTGATCCGCTCGGCTTCGTCCCGTGCCTCGTGCTCCACCGCGTCGGCCTGCACCGTCGCCGCGTGCAGTATGCGGTTCACCTCGTCGTCGGCTTGCTCCTCAAGCGCTCTGAAGATGTCTTCGATCGCCATGCGTCAGTCCCTCCTGAGTACCGTACGTACGTGCATTAGGCAGCCTGGCTGATCATGAACGCGATAACGAAGCCGAGAAGCACGATAACCTCAGGAAGGGCCATCATGATGATCATATTCATGGCGACCTCGGGACGCTCAGCGAGCGTACCAGCAGCGGCCGAGCCGATCTTCGCCTGAGCGTATGCAGCACTCATGCATGCGACACACATAGCCACTGCGGCTGCAGCGAACTTCGCGATCTGCGCGTTCGTCTCCAGCCCTTCGCTCGCACCCTCCTGCGCCAGTGCCATTGCAGGGACGATCATGGCAGTAAAGAACGTACTGCCGAAAACCACCTTTGCGAGCCTAGTCTTGTTGATCATGCGCTCTTTTCACCTCCGGTTTTCTGGAACGGTTTATACTCTGCCTTGCTCGTCTCGTAGTACTTCTGGCCGAACTCATAGAAGTTGAGACGCATTGCATGAACGGTGGGCGTGAACACTGCAAGAACAAGGTGCAGTGCATGGAAGAATATTGCTACAGCGATACCCACGCCCTTTGGCATCGCAGCTCCCATCTGGTTGATCGCGGTCGCAAAGATCGCGTCCGAGAGACCCACAGCCATGACACGTAGGTAGCTCGCCGTATGGCTCATGAGCTCCAGTGTCTCGACGAACCCTGACGCCTTTCCGAACCACAGCGCAGCTAGGAAACCGCCGCCCATCGCGAGCGCAGCGACAGCGGTGAACACTGGCGCAGACGCAGTATTTTTAGCGATCGTCAGTCCGATGACCAGGATGACCACACCGACCATCAGCGACAGCAGTCCAGCCTTCATCCGGGCGTGGCCCAGATGCTTCATACGCGCGGCGTTGACGATGCCCATCGCAAGACCAGTGATCATCTGTACGATACCGAGAGTGAGCGCAAGTATCATCAATTCGACGACATAGTGCTCACGGTTGAACGGGATCGCGAAGTTTCCTCCGAAAGTGATCCACGGATTCGCTGCGCTAACCCATCCACGCTCCCAGGGAATCGCACCGAAGAACTCACCGTAAAGCACACCGAAGATGATCGCCGAGGTTGCCGCAGGGCCGAGCAGACCGGTCGCGATCTGAACCGCCGGCTTGTCGCCCATTTTGAAACGCATCCACAGGATGATCGCCATCATGATAAGACCGTAACCGGCGTCGCCGACGATCATACCGAAGATGAGTGGATAGCTGAACGCCCATACGAGCGAAGCGTCGATCGTGCCGTACATCGGACGGCCACCCATCAGGTAGCTCATAGCCCACTCTGACGGCTGGACCCACTTGGGGTTCTTCATCGCCACGGGTGTCTCTTCGAAGTCCTTCTGTTCGATCTCGAGCTGGTTGACGATCACATCAAGACCGAACTTATCGGCTATGAAACTACGGAACTCCTTGACGTCATCCACCGGGAGCCAGCCTGTGATGACGAACGCATACTCGGTGGCACCGAACTTCGGAATAGCCGAACCCTCATCGATCTTATCGACGAGGACGTCACGTACCGTCGCGAGCTTCGTATACCAGGTCGTCGACATGGTCGCGAGCTCTGACTTGACCTGCTCCATCTGCAGCGGTAGTTCCTCACGCCGTACACGAAGCTGATCGTACGCCACATCGAACGGCATGTCCTGGAACTCAGACGGCAGCCGAACCTGATTGACGTTCTCCATCGCAAGGAACTTGTGAACCGACTCCGAGTACCTCTTGCCGAAGACGATTATGACAGCGGTCGTGTCGTCATCGACGTCTGTAGACACGATCTCACACTGATTCGCCGTCATCGAATCGAGTTCTTTTTTGAGCCCGTCGAGCGCACCCTTATAGCGACGCTCGACAAGAAGCGCGACAGAGTCGTACGCGCCCGTGGTGACGATCTGTTTGGCAAGTGGCTGGATCTTCTCAAGGATCGGCTCATAGCGAGCCAGAAGGCCCAACTCGGCCTCCATCGAGAACTGAGCCTGTGCCAGGCTCGACGTGCGGTCCTCGACCTGATCGATGATCTTCGTGACCTCGGACGCCAGTTCCTTGGCGTCCAGCTGCCACAACTCAAGGTAGTGTTTCTGGCGGGCTATCTCATCGATTTCATCAGGCGGCAGATGAAGTGCTTTGATGATCGACCGAAGACGGATGAGAAGCTCCTCCATCCGTTCCTGCTCGACCGCCTGATTCTCCACGACCTCCATGTGCTCCAGCGGGAGCTCGCCGGCATCGATCTTCTTTGTGAGGTCCTCGATGTGTAGCGTGCCAGCCTCATGGAGCGCCGTCAGAACATCCAGAAAGATGTTCTTTGGGCCGATTAGCTCCATTCGTGCCATTGGGACCAACATACGCGCCCTCCCCCCCGATTTATCGGGATTCTCGAGCCGCTGCGACCATCAGACCGCTACGACGATCTTCACAAGGAAGTCCGCCGCATCACTCTGACGCATCGCCAATTCCTTCTTGAGTCGCTCGACCTCTTCGGCGCCTTCCGCCTTGACCTCAGCGATCGAGTCGTCCACACCCGCAAGCACCTGTTCCGCATGCTCCTTAGCCAGACGGTCCGCATCCGCATGCGCGGTACGCACGGTCTCGACCGAACGCTGCCGAGCGTCGGTCACCATCTTGTCCGCCTGGCTGCGGGCAGCAAAGACCCGCCCGGATATCTCCATCTCCTTCTCGCGAATCTGGAAGAGCGGAGACGAGGCATCCTTTGCCGCAGCCCCCTGATGGAATTTGATCTCTTCGAGTACCTTTTCGTCCATCGGCCTCTCCTTGTGGTGCAGCAGTCGGTTCGCACTGTGCGCGTAGAACGGCCCCGCACCATTGCGACACGTACTCGCACGCAGATGCGGCGACACGACTTACCTGTCTGTGAACGTGATTCGCCAATGCCTGGAAGAACTCCTGCATGGATACAAGAAGATTCTTTGAACTTCGCCAGACCATGCTTGTGGCAAGGTCAGGAGAACGCCGGACGACGCTCCATACGCAGCGCGAAGCCGCATGCAAGCTCGTAGTCGATCGTGCCTGCAATATCCGACAGCTCACCCATCGCGATCGCCGCAGCCCCCTGCCGTCCGACGATCACAACCTCATCGCCCACTCCGGCATCAACGCCCGGCGGGACCTCCACCATGAGCTGATCCATGCAGATCCTTCCGACCTGTTTGCAGCGCTGTCCACCGATCAGGACCTCCATCCTGTTGGAGAGTATGCGCTGTACGCCATCGGCGTATCCGATCGGTAGCGTCGCGATGGTCGTCGGTCCACTCGCATGCCATGTGAGCCCGTAGCTGACCCCGTCTCCGAGCCCGATGCGCTTCACGAACGATATGCGTGTGCGCACGCTCATCGCCGGACGCAGCGACAGCCGACCCCTCGTGCTGTGGGATGCGTCGAGTCCGTAGATCGCGATACCGCAGCGAACCATATCGAGATGCGTCTCAGGATGCAGTATCGTTGCCGCACTGTTCGCAGCGTGCGCGATACCTGGATGCACTCCGCCGGCACGAACGTCGTCGAGAGCGCGCCCGAAACTCGTCATCTGGCTCTCGAAGTCCCAGTCACCCGGGACGTCCGCGGTCGCAAAGTGCGTGAAAACGCCGTCCACGGCAAGCCCGGGTAGACCCTTGAGCCACTGCGCGAAGTCGCCAGCCTTCTCGGCAGGCACCCCGATGCGATGCATGCCCGTGTCGATCTTGAGATGGCATATCGCCCGGGTGTCGACCGACGTAGCCGCCCGGGAGAGCGCGGCGGCCATCTCGCGTGAAGTGAGCGCCACCGCGATACCCTCGCGCACGAGTATCTCCGCCGCATCGACGGGAGGCTCGCCGAGCACAAGGAGGGGCACCCGGACACCAGCGCCCCGGAGAGCGAGCGCCTCATCTGTAGTGGCCACGCCAAGCCCCTCGGCACCGCCACGGAGCGCCGCACGCGCCACCGCTTCCGCGCCATGACCGTATCCATCGGCCTTGACCACGGCAAGGAACCGTGTGGAGGGCGGGGTGAGCGCCTTGAGTGTGCGCACATTGTGCTCGATGGCCGACGCATCGACTTCGACCCAGGCAGGACGACGGTATGGCATCGGCTAGCCCTCGACGATGAACGAACGCACTATGTCAGACTTGCTGATGATGCCGACGAGACGCTCTCCGTCGACCACGGGGAGTCTACTCACGTCGCGCTCAACCATCAGCGTCGCAGCGTCGCTTAGCGGAGTGTCGGCCTGGATAACGATGGGGTCCGCTGTCATCACGTCTTCGACGGTGGCGCCGACCGCCTTCTTCAGCTCCGACTCGAAGCGTGCAGTCGCCGGCGGATACATGATGAACCCGTCCAGTAGATGAAGGTACGTCGGAAACTCGACTTTCACGTCGCGCATGATCAGATCACCCTCGGTCACGAGACCTACCAGCGCGTCGTCCTGGAGCACCGGCAGGGCACCCACCCTGTTCTCGACCATGATCCGGGCAGCATCCGTGACGGAAAGATCCCGCGCGACCGTTATCGGGTTCTTTGTCATGATGTCCCGTGTCGTGAGCTCAGCCATGGTTCCTCCGGTCGTCAGTGTCGGTTCTTACAGATGTCTCTCCAGTGATTCTACCCGCCCGCAAGCTCACGGACAGCCTCAGGTATGGATTCTGGCAGGTCGGACGCGATGAGTGCGGTCCTGGTGAGGCGTGCCGCACCGTGTGCACCCGCGCGGCCATGCAGGTACGTCGCCGCAACTGCGGCATCGTGTGCCCCGCAGCCTTGCGCGAGCAACGTCCCGATCATCCCGGCGAGCACGTCTCCGGTTCCGGCGCGAGCCAACTCCGGCCCTCCGGTGCGAACGAGCGTGACAGCACCGGCCCCTGCAATGATCGTCCCGGAGCCTTTCAGCACACAGACGAGGGACTCTCCGGAGAGGCATCGTGCGCTATGCACACGGTCGCGCTCGATCTCCTCGACAGTCGTACCGAGGAGCCGTGCAGCCTCTCCGGGATGTGGCGTGATGAGCGTTGGCGCCCGACGGTCATGAAGTGGCGCGGTATCTCCGGCAAGCACGTTCAGTGCATCAGCGTCGAGCAACAGCGGACCCTCATACGAGCCGAGCAGCGCAAGCACGACTTCTCGTGCCTCGTCCGAGCAGGTGATACCCGGGCCCACGATGACCGCATCGGCTTCGGGAATCGCCGCCAGCACATCCTCAGCGTGTGCGAACGAGCCGTCAGATGCCACCCTTACCGATCGAACGATCGCACTCGGCCACGCTGCGATCACTGCATCGGCAGCACCACCCAGCGTAACCACGTACACATAGCCCGCGCCCATCCGGAGCGCCCCGCCCGCTGCAAGCACCGCAGCTCCCCGGTAGACTTCGGAGCCGACGACAAGCGCGACCTTACCCCGGGACCCCTTGTGATCCGCAGGAGCAGGCCATGGGACGATGTCACGAACCTCATCTGCGCCCGGTAGTCTGAGCGGATCCTGGATGTCGCGCACGTGATCGCCGATGCCAAGATCGGCAACGATGATCTCCCCTGCACTGGCTGCACCTTCCCCGATCAACAGCCCCGTCTTGAGCGCAGAGAACGTCACCGTGACATCGGCCACCACTGCAGGACCTGCAGCCTCACCGGTATCCGAATCTACGCCCGAAGGAATGTCCGCGCTGACCACGAACGCCCCGACGTCATCGATGCGCCTGACCCACGCATCGTAAGGCTCACGAGCAGCACCATGCAGACCAAAACCAAAGATCGCATCGACTATCAAGCCAGCGCTCGAGAAGTCCTCGACCCCGGCCCCCGTCTTTGCGCAGTCCTTCCAGGGAACGCCAGCCTGCAGAGCAGCATGTGCGGCCACACGAGCCTCACCTGCGAGTAAGTCAGGGTGCCGTAGGGCAAGTACGGTGACATCACGCCCGCGGCTCGCCAGGACACGAGCAGCGACCCATCCGTCCCCACCGTTGTTGCCGGGACCGCAAACCACGATGATGCGGCCCTCGGGCACTCTGGCGCCCGCAGTGTCGGCAAGCGCGTGCCCTGCGCGATCCATCAACTCCGCGATGGTCACCACTCCGGACGCAACAGCTGCTCGCTCCGCAGCCTGCATCTGCTCAGAATCCAGCGCATAGCGCATCCGCATCGTCCCCCATGGGTGAGCTGGCGGCATGCCGGCCCTCAGCCTTGTTCGTTCCCTACCTCATCGAGCATTGAGCGCACATCCTTGAACGAAGCCGCAAGGCGCTGCTGGGGAGTCTCTATCGCATCTTCGACATGCGGACGCATCTGTTCGGTGATCGCGACGGCCGAGGCGACCGCATTCTCGTGCGTGAACGAGAGCGAAAGATGTACCTCTATAACCCCCGCTGACCCTGCGACCTGTGCTGCCCTGCCTGTCAGGCGCGGCACAGGCCGGCCCCGCTCGTCACGCACGACCTCGACGTCACGAAACCGCATACCTGAAAAACCGGTACCCAGCGCCTTGAGTACCGCCTCTTTTGCTGCAAACCGCATCGCATAGTGGATCTCTGGCTTGTTACGGCTCTCGCAGTACGCACGCTCCTCCGCGGAGAACAGCCGCTCCTTCATACGGGGCCGTCGCTCAAGAGCAGCACGCATGCGTGCGATCTCCACGATGTCCACGCCGAGCCCGGTTATCGTTTGACGATCCTCGACCATCATCACTCCACTATCCGTCGCGCCCCATAGGGGCTACGGGTGTCCGAACAACCTTACACGCCGATCCGATCACGCGAAAGTACCGCGTCACGGCTCGGCGACAACTCCTTGACACCAGCCACTCTCTACGAGAGTCTGGCGCGAACTCGCCAGTTCGCTCATGCTGGAACGGTCACGGCCCGTCCGTGAGTCCGTCCGCGAGGAGGCCCCCATGGATCTACAGCCACATGCCTATGAAAAGATCGTCCGGCTGAGAGCGAAGGGGGTCGAAGTCCCCAGTCCCGCTAGCGTAGACATCGGAGACACCGTCGACACCGATCGCATCTCCGGCGATGATGTCGTCATCCATCCGGGCTGTCGCATCCACGGAGCCAAGACGGTCATCTCTGCCGGCTGCGTGCTCGGCGCCGAGGGCCCGGTGACGATCGACGACTGCTGGCTCGGCCCGCGCGTCGAGCTCAAGGGTGGCTCGTTCAAACGGTCCGTACTCCTTGAGAAAGCGAACGTCGGGCTCGGGGCGCAGGTCCGAGAAGCCTGCTTGCTTGAAGAGGCGGCGAACGGCGCGCACTGCGTCGGTCTCAAGCAGACGATCCTGCTCCCCTTTGTGACGCTCGGCAGCCTTATCAACTTCTGTGACTGCCTGATGGCTGGTGGCACCAGCCGCAAAGACCATAGTGAGGTGGGCAGCTCGTATGTGCACTTCAACTACACACCGGACGGGGATAAGACCACGCCGTCGATATTCGGCGATGTGCCTCATGGCGTCATGCTGGACCAGCCACCGATCTTCCTTGGTGGTCAGGGAGGCGCCGTCGGGCCGGTCCGCGTGAACTATGGAGCGGTCGTAGCCGCAGGCTCGATACTCCGCCACGACATCGCCGAGGAGAACCAGCTCGTCTTCGCATCTCCACCAGAGAGCTTTGCACAGACGCGCACTTCACATACATATCGCAATCTCAGACGGGTCATGCACAATAACGCGCGATACCTGGCGAACCTCGTCGCGCTCGAGCAGTGGTACCGTCACGTCAGGCGGCCGTTCTTCGCTCGGCAGGAGTTCGGTGACTTCGTCTATGAAGGTGCGCTCGAAACACTCGCCGCTGCCAGGAACGAGCGGATCAGTCGACTGATCACGATGGCAGCCAAGGTACCCAAGACCCATGCGGCAAGCGCGGGGCTCGGTGCTTGTGTGAGCGACCTCTGTGCGCTGTATACCATCGACGAGGGTCTTCCGAGCGGCCGTGAGTTCCTCGATCTCATGCGCCCTGAAGAGGCTGCCACCAGGGGTAACTACTTGGAAACGGTGCAGCACCTTCCATCTGAGACACGGACTGCAGGAGTAGAGTGGCTCACGCAGGTCGTAGAGACACTCTGTAGCAGCGCCAACGGCCTGCTGCACTCTGCTGGCCTGTCTGACGGACATCACTGATCCCCACGCTGATAGGAGACTCATAGATGGGCAAGCTCTTCGGCACCGACGGCATCCGGGGCGAAGCGAATCGCTATCCTCTGGACGCGATGACCGCGTTCTTGCTTGGGCAGGCAGTCACCCGCGTGCTGCGAAAGTCCGAGCACACCACCCGCGTCATCATCGGCAAAGACACCCGCCTATCCGGATACATGCTTGAAGGCGCACTCGAAGCGGGTGTCACCTCTATGGGCGGCGTACCATACCTTGTCGGCGTGCTGCCGACGCCAGGCATCGCGTTTATCACCGAGAGCATGCGTGCCGATGCCGGTATCGTCATTTCGGCATCCCACAACCCCTACGAAGACAACGGACTGAAAGTCTTCTCTGGCTCGGGCTTCAAGCTCTCCGACAAGCAGGAGGCCGACATCGAGGGGCTTATGCTCGGCGGCCTGCTGCCCAACATGGTCGCCAAGCCTGCAGATATCGGGCGCGCCTATCGCCTCAACGACGCTGCCGGGCGCTACATCGTCTTCCTTAAGAACACCTTCCCGAGATCGTTCTCGATGGAGGGCATGAAGATAGTGCTGGATACCGCGAACGGTGCCACTTACCGGGTCGCCCCACACACATTCACCGAGCTCGGTGCCGACGTCACGGTGATCCATGACGACCCCGACGGACTGAACATCAACGACGGCTGCGGTTCACAGCACACGGCCGATCTACGTGCGAAGGTGCTCGAGACCGGAGCCGCCATAGGTCTGGCTTTCGATGGCGATGGGGACCGGCTGATAGCGGTCGACGAGAAGGGTACCGAGATCACCGGTGATCAGATCCTGATCATCTGCGCCAAGATGCTCAAGGATCGGGGTCTGCTGAAAAACGACCTCGTCGTCTCCACAGTCATGAGCAATCTCGGACTGCACATCGCCTCCAAGCGCTACGGCTTCACCAGCCACGCGGCCAAGGTGGGCGACCGGCATGTCCTGGAGGACATGCAGCGTCTGGATGCAGTGATCGGCGGCGAGGAGTCCGGACACATGATCTTCCTCGAGCACCACACGACCGGCGACGGCATCCTCACAGCACTACAGCTCATCGCTGCGATGCTGGCCTCAGGCCAACCCCTCTCCGAGCTTGCGAAACTGATGGACGTATTCCCCCAGAAGCTCATCAACGTGAACGTGAAGAGCAAGCCACCCGTCGAGTCGATTCCTGAGGTTGTCCAGGCGATTGCAGAGGTCGAGGCAGAACTCGGCGATGAGGGCCGCGTGTTAGTCAGGTACTCCGGAACACAGAACATGTGCCGCGTCATGGTCGAAGGACCGACTGATGAGGTCACCGAACTGCATGCCGCCCGGCTTGCAGACATCGTTAGAAACGCGATCGGATAGGAGACCACCGTGTCGTTCAAGATCATCGTCACGCGCGACTTCGACCACATGAGCAGCATCGCAGCCGGTATCGTGTCCGAGGATATCGCCAGGAAACAGGCCGAGAAGGACGAGTACGTTCTCGGGCTCGCTACCGGCAACTCCCCTACGGGACTCTACAAGAAGCTGGCCGCCGCGCTCGACGAGAGCACGCTCGATGCGTCGCGCATCAGGAGCTTCAACCTCGATGAGTACGTCGGGCTACCCGGTGAGAACCCCCAGCAGCGAGCGCTGCACCCCGAATCGTACAGCTACTTCATGATCAGTGAACTCTTCGGTCTCCTCCGGACGAAGTTCGCCGAGACCAACGTGCCGTGGGGCACCCTCATCGACCAGAACGCACTGGTCGCCGCACTTGAAGCCGATACCAGCACCTATGAGCTTCAGGGCACCGACAAGGGCAAGGCCATCGTCATCAACGACGACGCCGATGGGCTACTCGGCTGGATCAAGAGAGAGGTGCTTGACGCCTACGAACAGAAGATCGAGCGCTTCGGCGGCATCGACCTTCACATCGTCGGCGTCGGTGGCCGCGGTCACGTCGCATTCCACGAGAGCGGCATCCCATTCGAGAACAACCGCATGCTACTCGTCAGACTCGACGACAACACCGTGGAAAACGCCGTCGCCGACGGACACTTCGTCTCACTCGATGAGAGCCCTCGCTACGCCATCTCCATGGGCACCGAGCTCGTCTACAAAGCCAAGACCGTCGTCCTGGTGGCCAACGGTGCGCGCAAGACCGGCCCGGTGGCTGAGTCAGTCCTCGGCGATGTCACCCCCGATGTCCCCATCAGCTACGGACAGACGTTCTCTGCAAGCGGCGGTAGACTCGTCTATGTGCTCGATGAGACTGCTGCAACAGAGCTACTCGATCGACGTGCCGAGGTGGAGGCCAAGGGCTACGAGTTCATCGATATGCGATAGGAACCCGGTGCACGCCCCGTCGTTCCTTGAGCGGCGGGGCGTTCGATATCCCAGGCCGGAATCATCTCGAACCACTGGAAGAAGGAGCCACACATGTGCGGAATCATCGGCTACGCAGGCACAAGGCCCGCCTCCTCCATACTACTCGAAGGGCTTCGCCGCCTCGAGTACCGTGGCTACGACAGCGCTGGGATCGCAGTTCTGGATGATGGCGCACTCATCGTCCGCAAGAAGAAGGGTAAGATCGACGAGGGCATCGCGCGCGAAGTGGCCTCACGGCCCGTTGATGGCTCGCTCGGCATCGCGCACACCCGATGGGCGACGCACGGCGAACCGTCCGACGAGAACTCTCACCCGCACCTGGACGCGTCAGGCCGCATCGCCGTCGTTCACAATGGCGTCATCGAGAACCACGAGCAGCTCCGAGAACGCCTCATAGACGCCGGGCATACTTTTGTCTCAAGTACCGACACGGAGGTGCTCGCTCACCTCATCGGAGAACAGTACGAACACTGCCTCGCCGAGAACACACCCGAACCGCTCACTGCAGCTGTAGAAGCAGCGCTACGCGAGGTCATCGGCACGTATGGAATCGCGGTCATCTCCAGTGATATCCCCGGAGTGATGGTCGGTGCCCGCCGCGGCTCACCTCTGATCATCGGTATCGGTGATGGTGAGAACTTCCTCGCGAGCGATGCGAATGCGATCGTTGCCCATACACGACAGGTGGTCTTCCTCAACGACTACGACGTAGCCACCGTGACAGCCGGATCCTTCGAGGTCGTGAACCTCGGCACCGACACTGCAGACGTACAAGTCAGCCGCCTTGAGTTCGCGGCAGAAGACTCCCAGCGCGGTGAGTTCGAGCACTTCATGCTCAAAGAGATCTATGAGCAGCCCCGAACGATCGAGGACGCACTCCGGGGCCGCATCGATCGCGACGGCGCTACGTCCATCCTCGGCGGCCTGAACATGACCGCTGCAGAGCTGCGTAACATCCAGCGGATCGTCATCGCAGCGAGCGGGACCAGCTGGCACGCAGCACTCATCGGCGAGTACATCATCGAGGGCCTCGCGCACATCCCCGTCGAAGTCGAGTTCGCGCACGAGTTCTGCTACCGAATGGCTCCCGTAAGGCGCGACACCCTCATCCTCGTGATCTCACAGTCCGGTGAGACCGCAGATACCCTCATGGCACTTCGGGAGGCGCAACGGCGCGGCCACAAGGCTCTGGCGATCGTGAACGTCGTCGGCAGCACGATCGCACGCGAAGCCGACGGCGGGATATACATGCACGCAGGTCCGGAGATCGGCGTCGCGTCGACCAAGGCGTTCATCGCGACCCTCGTATGCCTGACGCTCCTCGCCGTTCACCTCGGCCGGATGCGCATGCTGTCCGCGGGCCGTGCGCTGGAGATATTCAAAGGACTTGAGGCGCTCCCGGCGCAGATCACCGGCCTGCTCGATCGCAGCGATGAGATCGAGCACATCGCGCTCAAGTATGCAGCTGCCGATGACTTCTTCTTCCTCGGTCGCGGATACAGCTACCCCACTGCCCTCGAGGGAGCGCTCAAGCTCAAGGAGATCTCGTACATCCATGCCGAGGGCTACTCGGCCGCCGAGATGAAACATGGCCCGATCGCGCTCATCGATGAGAAGACCCCGACAGTCTTCCTGGTACCCTCGGACTCAATGCACGACAAGACGATGGGGAACCTCGAGATGATACGCGCCCGGAAAGGTCCCATCATCGCACTGGCGACCGAAGGTGATGATCAGATCGAGCGGGTAGCCGACGACGTCATACTCCTTCCCAGGACCCAAGAGGAGCTCACGCCGATTCTCAATAGTGTACCGCTGCAACTGTTCGCCTATCACCTCGCGGTGGCACGCGGGTGTGATGTAGACAAGCCCCGCAATCTAGCCAAGAGCGTGACGGTGCTCTAGGCACTCCGTAGAACACGTAGGTGTCCGAGGCCGATGCCGGTCCCACACCCTCCGAGAGGCAACAAAAAACCCCCGGCCATCCGGCCGGGGGTTTTGTCGTACGTGCTACTCCCTGCGACTAGCGCTTGGAGAACTGCGGGCGCTTGCGCGCCTTCTTGAGGCCGTACTTCTTACGCTCGACCATACGCGGGTCACGACGCAGGAGACCGGCGCGCTTGAGTTCGCCACGATAGTCATCGCCTGCTTCGAGCAGCGCACGGGCTATGGCGTGACGCATCGCGCCCGCCTGACCCGAGAGACCGCCACCCTTGATGTTGGCGAAGACGTCGAAGTGCCCCATCGTCTCGGTCACCTTGAACGGCTGCTCGACGTAACCCTTCATGACCTTGCGGCCGAAGTAGTCGTCGAACGCACGCCCATTGACCATCATCTGACCCGAACCCGGGATAAGTCGCACGCGAGCCACCGACGTCTTGCGGCGACCGGTGCCCCAGTAGACTGCCTTGCTCTCAGTCATGCGTTAGACCTCCAGGGTGATCTGGCGGGGGTTCTGGGCCTGATGCGGATGATCCGGACCACCGTAGACCTTGAGCTTGCTTCTCATGGCCCTCCCCAGCGTGTTCTTCGGCAGCATGCCCTTGACCGCACCCTCGATCACGCGCTCTGGACGCCTGACGAGCATGTCGGAGATGGACATCTCCTTCAATCCACCCGGAAAACCGGAGTGGGTGTACTTCTTCTTGGTGGCGAGCTTGTTGCCGGTCAGCTTCACCTTCGACGCGTTGATGATGACCACGAAGTCACCGGTATCGACGTTGGGGGTGTACTGCGGCTTGCGCTTCCCTCTGAGAATAGAAGCGATCTCGCTCGCCAGAC
>Ga0265295_1003861_pt1 | contig 21017 bp, 20 predicted proteins | sample Munlansysbiofilm_FD_192503 | JGI IMG/M metagenome (GOLD analysis project Ga0265295, IMG submission 192503) | Leachate microbial communities from a municipal landfill in Southern Ontario, Canada - Methane capture system biofilm | ecosystem: Engineered > Solid waste > Landfill > Unclassified ... | reverse complement strand
CGGGGTTGGTCTCCTTAATTGACCACCACCGTCGCTTTCAGAACGTCACGTGAACCGCCGTGTACGGAACCGTACGCACGGTGGTGTGGGAGGACGGCGGGGGCAACCCCGCCTCCTACCCGATCGGCGAGGACGGGGGGAGGGGACGGATGGGTTTCCACTGCGCCCCTTCGATGACTGCCTCGATGTCGTCCGGCAACGCGGCCGGCAGACGGGAGCGAAAGTCGAGGTAAAAAGTACGAACCGCCGACAGGGCCGGTTGGCTTGCGGGCACGCGGAGAAAGTATTGATCGATGGCGAGCAACAGCAGAACGAGGAAGAAGATCCAGAAAATAGTCGTAAACAGACGTTTCATGGTGCGCTCGGGGTTATGAAGGAGAAAGGGGTCCGGGGGCGTGGTCCTGATCGTGATCGTGAACCTCCGCGGTCCGGGGCCGATGCCGCAGAGGCTGAAGGGTCGCGCCGCTGGCGCAGCTGTGACACTGCCCCTGCAAGGTGGTGCGGGTGATGTGGAAGTCGTGGTCGAGCATGGCCTCGATGCGGCCGATCACCTCCCCCTGACGGAGCAGATAATCGGGATGCAGGTCGATGTGCGCCGAGAGGGCGGTGATGTGCGAACAGATCGACCAGACGTGCAGTTGATGGACATTCTTTACTCCCTCCTGATCCTTGATCCGCTCCACCACCTGGTTAAGATCGATGTGCGCCGGTACCCCTTCGAGGAGGATGTGCCCGGCCTCGCGCAGGATGCGCAGCGCTCCCCAGCCAATGATCAGGGCGATGCCGGCGGAAATCAGGGGATCGACCACATACCAGCCGGTCTGGAACATGATCAGGCCGCCGACAATGACCCCGACCGAGGCCAAGGCGTCGCCGAGCACATGGAGAAAGGCGCTGCGCACATTAAGGTCATGATGGGCATGGCCGTGCAGGAAGCGGGCGGCGACCAGGTTCATGACCAGGCCGATGACCGCGATGACGAACATCTCCCCGCTTTTCACCGGCTCGGGGTGCTGAAAACGGCCCCAGGCCTCGTGCAAAATGCCGGCGGCGATGAGCAGCAGGCTCAGACCGTTGATCAGCGACGCCAGAATTTCCGCCCGGTGCCAGCCGTAGGTGTGGCGGTCGCTGACCGGGCGCGCGGCGAGACGGATCGCCGCCAGGGATAGACCGAGGGCGAAGAGATCCATGAAGACATGGGCGGCGTCGGAGAGCAGGGCCAGGGAGTTGGTCCACAAGCCGCCGATTACCTCGGCGCCCAGGGTCACGGTGGTCAGGGCGATGGCAAACAGAAAGCCGCGGGAGATACTGCGGTCGAGCAGGTCGTCTTCGTGCATAGAAGATCCTTTCCTGATCCGGCGGCGACCATCTTAGGCCCGGGCGCCGGGGCAAGGCAAGCCGTAAAAGCGTCTGTAAAGGGATGATTAGCCCTTGCCGCCCGCGCTGCTTTCCGCTAGGATTGACCAGTTTTAATAAAATGACGAGGAGGGATCATGCTCGCCAAGGTATTGTCGGGGGCGCTGATCGGCATCGACGCTTATCCCGTGGAGGTGGAAGTCGATATCGCCCAGGGCTTGCCCCAGTTCGCCACTGTCGGTCTCCCTGAAGGGGCGGTCAAAGAGAGCAAGGACCGGGTCAAGTCGGCGATCAAGAACAGCGGCTACGAATTTCCTGCGCGACGGATCACCATCAACCTCGCTCCTGCCGACATCAAAAAGGACGGCACGGCCTTTGACCTGCCTATGGCCGTCGGTCTGCTCACCGCCACCGGCGCTCTCAAGACGGGACGCCCCGGACGTTACGTGCTGATGGGGGAACTCTCCCTCGACGGCCGGGTCAAACCGGTACGCGGCGCCCTGCCGGTAGCCCTCGCCGCCCGGGACTGGGATGTCGCCGGGTTGATCCTCCCCGAGGAAAACGCCCGTGAAGGGGCGATCGTCGACGCCCTGCCGGTCTACGGCGTGCGCGATCTCGGCGAAGTGATCGACTTTCTCGCCGGTGTTGCTGACCTGGAACCCTGCCGGGTCGATGTCGCTGAGCTCTTTCGCGAGGGTGTTCGCGGCGCCGAGGATTTCGCCGAGGTGCGCGGTCAGGAGCATGTCAAGCGCGCTCTCGAAGTCGCCGCCGCCGGGGGCCACAACGTGCTGATGGTCGGACCGCCCGGCAGTGGCAAGACCATGCTTGCCCGGCGCATTCCCGGCATCCTGCCTGCCCCCGATTTCGCCGAGGCCCTGGAAACGACGAAAATCCACTCCATCAGCGGCCTTCTTCCGCGCCGCGACGCTCTGGTTGCCCGCCGCCCCTTCCGCGCGCCGCACCACACCATCTCCGATGCCGGCCTCATCGGCGGCGGCGCCTATCCCCGCCCCGGCGAGGTGAGCCTCGCCCATAACGGCGTGCTTTTTCTCGATGAACTCCCCGAATTCAAGAAAAATGTTTTGGAAATGCTGCGCCAGCCCCTCGAAGACGGCCAGGTCTGCATCAGCCGCGCCGCTACCAGCCTCACCTTTCCTGCCAATTTCATGCTGGTGGCCGCCATGAATCCCTGCCACTGCGGCTTTCTCGGCGACAGCCTGCGCGAATGCACCTGCACCCCGCCGATGCTGCAACGTTACCGCTCCCGCCTTTCCGGTCCCCTGCTTGACCGCATCGATCTCCATGTCGAGGTGCCCCGGGTGCTGCACCGGGATCTCGCCGACCCCGTCGACGGCGAATCCTCCGCCGCCATCCGCGCCCGCGTCGAGGCGGCGCGCGGGGTGCAGCGCGAACGCCTGAAAGCTTTCGGGCTGCACGCCAACAGCCGGATGCAGGCCCGCCATATCCGCAAATTTTGCGCGGTGGACGATCATGGCCAGAAACTGCTGGAAATGGTCACCGACCGTCTCGGCCTCTCGGCCCGCAGCTACTCCCGCATCCTTAAGGTCGCCCGGACCATCGCCGACCTCGCCGGCAGCGAAACGATCCGCCAGGAACATCTCGCCGAAGCCATTCAGTACCGGGGGTTGGATCGGAAAACCTCCTGATCTGAGGCGGTTGACCTGAATTTTCGCCGCCAGTGCTCTAATCCCGCCTTGATTTTTCCCCGTGAACCAGACACATTAAACGTTTAATCGACGACTTTTCCCCGTTTCGGGAACGAAAACCCCGCGGCGGCCGTTGCCGCGGGAATTCCGCGCACTTTTCGTTGTGCCAATCCAAGGAGTTGATATTGTTCAATTTTCGAGATTTCAGTTATTCGTTGTTCTGGAACCTGTTTTTGATCGTGGTCGGATCGCTCATTCAGGCCATCGGCTTCAAGGCCATTTCCGCTCCCCACGGCTTTGTGCCGAGCGGACTCTTCGGGGTTGCCGCGCTCTTCGAATATAAAACCGGGTTGCTCGACGCTGGCTACTGGTATCTGCTGCTCAACGTCCCGATGTTCATCATCGGCTATCTGCTCATCGGCAAGCGCTTTCTCGGCTACAGTTTCGTGTCGATGCTGGTGATCTCCCTGGCCTACTCGGGCATCGATTTCCAGATCGAGCTGCGCAACCAGCTCTACGCCGCGGTCTGTTTCGGCGTCCTGGCCGGTACCGGCGCCGGGATCGTATTACGAACTCTCGGCTCCAATGGCGGCCTCGACGTCATTGCGGTCATCCTCAACCAGCGTTACAACATCGGCGTCGGTAAGACCTATTTCCTCTTCAATCTGGTCCTCTTTTCTTTCAGTTTCGCCAGTCTCGACAACGATCTGGTCATCGCCTCGTTGATCGCCGCCTTCGTCGCTTCGGTTTCCGTCGAATACAGTCTGTCCCTCTTCAGCCAGCGCAAGCTTTGCCTGATCATTTCCGCCAGAAGCAGCGAAATTGCCGAGCAGGTCATGGAAAAGTTCAAGGTCGGGGCGACCTTTCTCGAAGGCTTCGGCGCCTACAAGAAAGAGCCGCGCCGGGTGCTGATGGTGGTGACCAACAACATCCAGCTCAAACGTCTGGAGGAGATCATCTTCACCAGCGATCCCCATGCCCTTTTCATCGTTGAGAACACCTTCAACGTCATCGGCTCGACCTTCTCGCGGCGCAAGATATACTGATAATCTTGAGTGCGCATGGTGCGCCCGCAAGGACATCCAAGAGGAGGAAGAAACGATGAATCTGGCTGAACTCTTTGAAAGAAACGGACTCGGGGTGATGGCCACCGCCGGCGCCGACGGCGTCGTCAACACCGCGATCTACGCCCGCCCCCATGTGTTCAACGAAACGACCCTGGTCTGGGGAATGACGGAAGGGCGCAACTTTCGCAATCTCGCCCAGAACCACCATGCCGCTTTTCTCTTCAAAAGCGATCAGCCGGGCTACCGGGGCGTGCGCCTTGCCCTGGAACTGATCCGAACCGAGGATTCCGGCGTGATGCTGGAGACGATCAAACGCCAGGTCGGGGAGGTCGTCGGCGCCGGGGCCGGGATGGCCGTGACCCACGCCGTCTGGTTCCGGGTGGCGGAAATCCGGGATCTGGCCTGATTTTTTCAAAGGGAGGAATATCATGCAACTGGGGATGATCGGCATTGGCCGCATGGGCGGGGATATGGTGCGGCGGCTGTTGCAGCGGGGGCACGAATGCGTGATCTACGCCCGCAAGCCCGAGGCGATGGCGGAATTCATCGCCGCGGGGGCGACGGGAAGCGCTTCGCCGGCCGAACTGGTGAAGCGGCTTTCTCCGCCCCGGGCGCTGTGGTTGATGATCCCGGCGGCGGCGGTCGACGGCCTGATTGCCGAGCTGGCGCCCCTGCTGGCGCCAGGGGATATTCTCATCGACGGCGGCAATTCCCACTATCACGATGACCTGCGCCGGGCTGAAGCGCTGGGTGCGCGCGGCATCCGCTATCTCGATGTCGGCACCAGCGGCGGGGTCTGGGGGCGGGAGCGGGGCTATTGCCTGATGATCGGCGGGGAAAGGGACGCGGTGCGGCGGCTCGATCCGATTTTCGCCGCACTGGCGCCGGGCCAAGAGGCGGCCGCGCCGACCCCGGGGCGCGCCGGGACGGGGACGGCAGAGCAGGGCTATCTCCATTGCGGCCCGAGTGGCGCCGGACACTTCGTCAAGATGGTGCACAACGGCATCGAATACGGCCTGATGGCGGCCTACGCCGAAGGTTTCAATCTGCTGCGTCACGCCAATGACGGCGACTCGGCCCGGGCGGCGGATGCGGAGACGGCACCGCTGCGTCATCCCGAGCATTTCCGTTACGATTTCAAGCTGGACGAGATTGCCGAGTTGTGGCGGCGCGGCAGCGTTATCGGTTCTTGGCTGCTCGATCTCGGCGCCCGGGCGCTGACGGAAAACCCTGTGCTCGATGGCTTCGCCGGACGGGTGGCCGACTCCGGTGAGGGGCGCTGGACGATCCAGGCCGCCGTCGACGCCGGAGTGCCGGCGCCGGTGCTGAGCGCCGCCCTCTATCAGCGCTTCGCCTCGCGGGATCGGGGCGATTTCGCCGACCGCCTGCTCTCGGCGCTGCGTCGGCAGTTCGGCGGCCACCAGGAACCGCCAGCGGAGGGAGGTGCCCATGCCGCAGAGCATCCGGCTTGATCCGACCATCCTCGTCATCTTCGGCGCCGGCGGCGATCTTGCCTGGCGTAAGCTGATTCCGGCCCTCTACAATCTGGGTTTGGACAAGCTGTTGCCCGAGCGTTTCGCCATCGTCGGCGTCGGCCGCCGACCACTGCCGGTTGCCGATTTCCGTGTGCGCCTGCGCCAAGGGATCGAGCAGTTTTCCCGCCGGCCGCTGGCGAACGAAGAGCTCTGGCGGCGCTTTGCCGACAATTTCTGTTATGTGAGCGAGGATCTTGCCGATCACGCCTCGGGCGAAGCTCTCGCCGCCTGTCTGGCCGAGATCGAGAGCGCCTGGGGGCATCGTGCCAACCGCGTTTACTATCTTGCCGTCCCCCCCGGGGTCATGGCGCCGGCGGCGGCCATGCTCCAGCGTCTTGGCGTCTGCCGCGACTGCATCCACGACCGGCTGGTAATCGAGAAGCCTTTCGGCCGCGACCTCGACTCGGCTCGGGAGCTGAACGGTTTTCTCGGCGGGCTTTTCGCCGAAGCGCAGATCTACCGTATCGATCACTACCTGGGCAAGGAAACGGTGCAGAACATCCTCGCTTTCCGCTTCGCCAACTCCCTTTTCGAGCCGATCTGGAACCGCCGCTACATCGATCATGTGCAGATCACCGTGGCCGAGACGGTAGGCATCGGCGACCGGGGGGATTATTACGACCAGGCCGGAGCCCTGCGCGACATGGTCCAGAACCATCTGTTGCAGATTCTCTGTCTGGTGGCGATGGAGCCGCCGATCTCCTTCGACGCCGATGAGATCCGCAACAAGAAGGTCGATGTGTTGCGGGCGATCCGCCCCCTGGCGGCCGGGGAGATCCATCGCGCGGCGGTGCGTGGCCAGTATCGCAAGGGGCAGGTGCTGGGGGAGGCGGTCCCGGGTTATCGTCAGGAGCGCAAGGTTTCTCCCGAGTCGACCACCGAAACCTACGTCGCCCTCATGCTGCATATCGACAACTGGCGTTGGCAGGGCGTGCCTTTCTATCTGCGTACCGGCAAACGCCTGCCGGCCAAGGTTTCGGAGGTCAACATCATTTTCCGTTCCCCCCCCCATCAGTTTTTCCCCTCGGCGGCGGTGGAGAGCTGGCAGCAGAATCGCATCGTCATTCGCATCCAGCCCGAGGAGGGAATCGGCACCCGCATTCAGGTGAAACAGCCTGGTACCCGGCTTCTGTTGGGAACCGCGGACATGCAGTTCCGCTACCGCGAGGCTTTCAAGGCGCCGGCGCCCGAGGCCTACGAAACCTTGCTGCTTGACGTGATTCGCGGCGACGCCACCCTGTTCATGCGCGCCGATCAGGTGGAAAGTGCCTGGCAGGTGGTCTCGCCGATCCTGGAGGCCTGGGAAGCGGTGCCACCGGCGGATTTTCCCGACTATCCGGCGGGGAGCTGGGGGCCGGAGGCGGCAGAGTTGATGCCGGCCCGTCAGGGGCACAACTGGCTGCAACCGAGCGAGCCGGAGGAAGAATGATCCGGGTTTTTGCCGATGCCGAGGAACTGGCTCAGGGGGCGGCGGCGTTCTTCGCCGAAGAGGTGAGCCGGGCGACGGCGGCGCGGGGGCGGGCTTCGGTGCTGCTGGCCGGCGGCGAAACCCCGCGCCGGACCTACGCGTTGCTGGCCGAGGAACCCTTTCGCGCAACGCTCCCCTGGGGGAAAATCCATTTCTTCTGGGGGGATGAGCGTTGCGTCCCCGCCGACGATCCCCGCAGCAACCAGCAGATGGCGCGGGCAAGCCTGCTCGATCGAGTGCCGGTGCCGTCCGCACATATCCATGCCATCGCCTGTGCCGAAGATCCCGAAGAGGCGGCTGCGGCCTACCAACGTGAGCTGGAACGCTACTTCGCAGACGCTCCGCCGGTCTTCGATCTGGTTTTTCTCGGCCTTGGCACCGACGGTCACACCGCCTCCCTCTTTCCCGGCGCGGCGGCCCTTGCCGAGCAGACGCGCTGGACCGCCGTCGTCCAGCGCCCCGGCGCCGCCTTCCCTCGCATTACCCTGACCCTGACCCTGCTCAATCAGGCGCGTCGGCTTCTCTTTCTCGTCGCCGGAGAGAGCAAGGCGGCGATTTGGGCCGAGATCGTCCGGGGCGTTCCGGCTTCCGGACCGCTCTATCCGGCGCAACGGGTACAACCCCACAACGGCCAACTCAGCTGGTTTGCCGATTGTGCGGCCGCCGGTTGCTAAGGTCTTTCGCAAGAGCTCCTTCGGAATTTTTCCCCAAATGGATAAAGGTGTTGATCATGGATCAGAAACAACAGACCGAAACCGCGGCCTCCCCTCCCGACCATGCCCTGACGGTGGAAGCCGTGCTCGAAAAGCTGGGGACCACCGTCGATGGCCTTTCCGAAGCGGAAGCCGCCCGCCGTCGGGAGGAGTTTGGCGCCAATCTGCTGCCGAGCGCCGAGGCCGAGGGGCCCTGGCGGATTTTCTGGCGGCAGATCAACAACCCCATCGGCTGGCTGCTGATCGGCGCGGGGATGCTCGCCTTGCTGCTCGGTAAACCGACCGATGCCCTGGTCGTCTTCGGCGCGGCGGCGATCAATGCCGTTATCGGCTTCATTCAGGAATACCGGGCGGGCAAGGCCATCGAAGCCCTTGCCGCGATGATTCCCACCGCCGCAACCGTCGTGCGCGGCGGCCGGGCTCTGTCGCTCTCGGCTGTGGAACTGGTGCCGGGGGATGTGGTGACCCTGCAGAGCGGCGACAAGGTGCCCGCCGATCTGCGCCTGCTGCGAGTCAAAAACTTGCTGGTCGAAGAGGCCGCCCTCACCGGCGAATCGCTGCCGGTGGCCAAGCGCGCCGAGCCGGTCGCCGCCGACGCGTCCCTGGGTGATCGGCTCGGCATGGCCTACAGCGGCACCCTGGTGCTGCAAGGGACCGCCACCGGGGTGGTGGTCGCCATCGGCGGAGATACCGAGCTGGGGCGGATCAATGCCCTGCTCAACCAGACCCGGCAACTGGAGACCCCCCTGACCCGGCAACTGGCCAAGATCAGCTCGGGGATCACCATCGCTGTCCTGGCCGTGGTCGCGGTGCTGGTCGGCTTCGGCATCTGGGTCAAGGACGCCCCCTTGGGCGAGGCGCTGATGGTTGCGGTTTCCCTGGCGGTGGCGGCGATCCCCGAGGGGCTGCCGGCGGTCATCACCATCTGCCTCGCCATCGGTGTGCGGCGCATGGCCGACCGCAACGCCGTGGTCCGCCATCTTCCCGCCGTGGAAACCCTCGGCTCGACTACGGTGATCTGCTCGGACAAGACCGGCACGTTGACCCGCAACGAGATGACCGTGCAAGTGGCCTGGCGGGATGGGCACGAATACCGCTTTTCCGGCATCGGCTATGCCCCGGAGGGCGAGATTTCCCACGACGGCCGACGCCTCGACGAGCTTTCCCAAGGGCTCTACGAGCTGCTGCGCGCGGCGCTGCTTTGCAACGACGCGGTTCTGCACTTCGACGGAAAGGAGGAGTGGACGATTACCGGTGATCCGACGGAAGCCGCTCTGGTGGCGGCGGCCGGCAAGGGCGGACTGGACGCCGAGGCGTTACGCGGCCGCCACCGGCGGCTGGATGTCGTCCCCTTCGAATCGGATACTAAGTTTATGGCGACCCTCAACCCCTTGGAGGAGGGTGCGGCGATTCTGCTGAAAGGGGCGCTGGAAACGGTTCTGGAGCGGTGCGCCCTGGCTGCGGAGGAGCGGGAACGGATTCTTGAGGTCATGGAGACCTACGCCCGTCAGGGTTTGCGCGTCATCGCCCTGGCTCGCAAGGAGGCGCAGGGGACGGAACGTCTCACGCCGGAGGCCATGACCGGGGATTTCGACTTCGTCGGTCTGCTGGGGATGATCGATCCGCCTCGGGGCGAGGCCATGGACGCCATCCGCCGTTGCCGGGAAGCGGGCATCACGGTCAAGATGATCACCGGCGACCATCCGACGACCGCCGAGGCCATCGGCCGTCAGCTTGGCCTCTTGCATGGGGAAAAAGGCGCCCTGCGCGGCCGCGATCTTGACGGACTCGATGCGGAAGCGTTTCGGCAGGCGGCCCTCGACACCCATGTCTTCGCCCGGGTCGCGCCCGAGCATAAGATCCGGCTGGTCGAAGCTCTGCAGCATAAGGGCGAGGTGGTGGCCATGACCGGTGACGGGGTCAATGACGCTCCGGCCCTCAAGCGGGCCGATATCGGCGTGGCCATGGGCATCACCGGTACGGCGGTCTCCAAGGAGGCGGCCAAGGTCGTACTCATGGACGACAATTTCGCCACCATCACCGCGGCGGTGCGGGAAGGGCGGCGGGTCTACGACAACCTGATCAAATCCCTGGCCTTTATCCTCCCCACCAACCTCGGACTGGCCTGTACCCTTTCCGTCGCCATGTTTTTCTTCCCGACGGTGCCCGTCGCGGGGGTGAACGAACTGCTCATGGCCATCTCGCCCAGCCAGACTTTGTGGATCAATCTCATCGCCAGCGTCTCCCTCTCGGTTCCCCTGGCCTTCGAGGTGCTGGAACCCGACGCCATGCGCCGTCCTCCCCGCGCTCCCGATGCTCCGGTCTTTTCCGGTTTCATTGTCGCCCGGCTGGTGATCGTCGCGCTGCTCATGACCGCCGGCGCCTGTGCCCTTTTTCTCTGGGAATACTTTCGCATCGTCGGTGCCGAGCCGGTGACGGCGGCCCGGCATGCCCAGGCCTTGGCCGAGGCCCAGACCCTGTGCGTGACCGGCATTACCTTCACCCAGATCTTCTACCTGCTCAACTGCCGCTCTCTGCGCGACTCGCTCCTCTCCCTGGGAGTCTTCAGCAACCCCTCGATTTTCATCGGCATCGGCTCCCTGCTCCTGATGCAGGGCTGTTTCGTCTATCTGCCGCCCTTGCAGAAGGTTTTCGGGTCGGCCCCCCTTGACGGCTGGGCCTGGCTCACGGCGATGCTGGTCGGCGCGGTGGTGTTGCCGGTAATCTCTTTGGATAAGTGGCTGCGGCGCGAGCGGACGGCGAACTAGGGCGGCTGATGAAAAACGCCCATCTGCGGCGTTGCCCTCATCCTCGTCGCTGCGACGTACCTTCCGGTACGCCTCGCTCCTCGAATTTCGGGCGCCTTGCATCTGGGCATTTTTGATCAGCCTGAAAAAGAGAGTTGTACGGCAACCCTGGCTCGGCTCAGGCGATTTCGATCCCTTCGCCGTCTTCTTCGTAGGTGATGCCGTCGCGGATGTGGTAGATGCGTTTGAAGGTGGGGATGATCTTCTCGTCGTGGGTGACGACGATGATGGCCGTTTCGAAGCGCCGGGCCATGTCGTTGAGAATGCGGATGACTGCCAGGGCGCGCTTGCTGTCGAGGGGCGCGGTCGGTTCGTCGGCGAGGATCACCGGCGGCCGGTTGACCAGCCCCCGGGCGATGGCCACCCGCTGCTGCTCGCCGCCGGAAAGCTGGGCGGGCATGGCCTTGGCACGGTGGGCGATGTCGAGGGCCTCCAGCAACTCCCGGGCACGGCGGCGGGCCTCGCTGTTGGCGACCCCGGCAAGCATCGGCAGCAGGGCGACGTTGTCGGTCACGTCGAGAAAAGGAATGAGGTAGGGGGCCTGAAAGACGAAACCGATATGGTCCCGGCGCAGCTCCCGCAAATCCCGAACCTTCCAGCCGTTATCGTAGATCACTTTGGCGCCGAGAGTCATCCGTCCGGCGGTCGGCTCAATGACTGCCCCCAGGCACTTGAGCAGGGTGCTTTTGCCCGAGCCCGAAGGGCCGATCAGGCCCACCACCTCCCCCGGCGCCACGCGCATGTCCACCCCCTTGAGGGCGTCCACCGCCGTATCCCCTTTGCCGTAGCGTTTCTTCAATCCTGCGATGCCGATGCCATGTCCCGCCATTTCAGCCTCCAATCGCTTCGGCCGGATCGACCTTGAGGGCGGCGTGGATGGCGATGAGGCTCGACAGCACGCAGATCGCCGTTACCACGAAGAACCCGCGCAGGGAATCAAGCGGCATGAGCAGCACATATTTGGGAAAGTGGGGAGCCCAGAAGGTCGCGACGATCTTGCCGAAGACGAAGCCGATCAATCCCAGAGCGATGGCCTGTTGCAGGATCATCGCGGCGATGGTACGATTCTTGGTTCCGATCAGCTTGAGCACGGCGATCTCGCGAATCTTGCCCAGAGTCAGGGTGTAGATGATGAAGGCGACGATGGCGGCGCTGACGATGGCGAGAATGATCAGGAAGGTGGCGATCTGCCGGGCCGAGGTGGCGATCAGCTTGCCGACGAGAATCTCCTCCATCTGTTCCCGGTCATAGACCTGTAAGCGTTTCCAGCGGCGGATGGTTTCCGCCGTTTCCGTGGCGTCCGCCCCCGCCTTGATCCGCACCAGCACGGCATTGACGCTGGTGCTTTCGGTCTGCGCGGCATTGACCGCCGCGAGCAGGTCCGGAACCCCCGGTCGGTTGAAGGCGGGATTCTCGGCGGTGCTCCGGCGCTGTCGGTGAATGGCGTCGTTGTCTTTGAGAAACTGGGCTTCTTGGGCGTCCTTGAGGGGGATGAAGACCATCGGGTCGCCGTTGGAGGAAACCATGCGTCGGGTCAAGCCGACCACGGTGTACTGGTTGCGGCGGATCTGTAGACGGTCGCCGATGGCGAAGCCGGTGGCGATATCGGCCACCGCCTCGTAATGGCTGCGGGTGAGATGCCGTCCGGCGACGAGAAAAGGGGGCCAGCCGGGGGTGCCGGGTGCGCCCGGAGCGATGCCGCTGACCATGGTGCGCACGTCTTCGTTGCCCCGGCGCACCTGCATCGTCAGATAGGTGACGTTGGCTGCGTCGGCCACCCCGGGCAGTCCCCGGAGGCCGCGCCAGAGGTCGTCGGGGAGGCTCGATGATTCAGCATAGGGGCCGAGGGTTTCCCGCTGCACGACCCAGAGGTCGGCGCCGCTGTTGTCGAGGAGGGCCTTGGCATCATCGACCATGCCACGATAGATCCCGGCCATGGAAAGGGTCACGCCGATCAGCAACCCTAGGCCGATGCCGGTAAAGAAAAACTTTCCCCAGGCATGGAGGATATCCCGTCCGGCAAGGCTGATCATGACCGGATCTCCAGCAGGTTTTCCACTTCCTTCACCCGGCTGCGCGGGCTCAAGGGGACGTGGCTGTGAACCACGATGCGGTCGCCCGTTTTCAGCCCACGACGCACTTGGACCCAGCCTTCCAGATCCGCTGCCCCCAGCTCGACCGGAACGAATTCCGGGCGCTCACCGGCGATGCGCCAGACCCCGAGTTGGCCGTTGCGGCGCTGAATGGCGGCGTTGGGGATGGCCAAGGCGGCGGGCAGGGGGGGGAGTTCGATGGTCACTTCCGCCAGTTCCCCCAGGGGAGGGAGGGGATCGGGGGGGGTGGCGAAGACGACTTTTGCCAGCAGTTCCTCGGTGACGGCGTCGGCTAACGGTTCCAGGCGTAACACCGTGCCGGACAGCACCTTCTCCCGCGAGCGCAAGAGTACACGGGCGGGTAGCCCGGCCGCCAGACCGCGGGCGTTGATCTGGTCGAAGCGGACATGAATCCACAGGTTTTGCGGATCAATCAGTTCCAGCACCGGCTGGCCGGCGACGACAGTGGTGCCGGGATCAATCTCCCGCGCCGCTACCAGCCCGGCGACGGGCGCCTCCAGACGCAGATGGCCGCGCTGGGCGTGGAGCGCCTCCAGCTCGGCCTGTAGCCGGGCGAGTTCTTCCCGCGCACCGTTCAGGGCGGCCGTGGCGATGCGCAGCTCCGAGCGCTTGCCGACGACGATCTCTTCGCTGACGGCGCGCGCCGCCAGCAGCGGTTCGTAGCGGCGGGCCTGGCTCTGGGCGTATTCATGGCGCGCTTCGGCTTCTCTGGTCCGCGCCTCGGCACTCTGCAGGGCGGCCTGCTGGGCGCGGAGGCGATCGTCGAGATCGACCGGGTCCATTTCTCCGAGGAACTGTCCGGCCGTAACCGTGTCCCCGACATCGACCGTCAGGTGCTTTAGACGCCCCGGTGCCGTCGGGCCGATTCGGTAACGGTAGCGGGCCTCCACCGTGCCGATGCCGAAGAGCCCCGGCGCGATGCTTCGCTCTACCACCGCCGCCGTCCCGACCGGCACCGGCGCCAGGGGCCCGCTGCGCAGGGCAACGTAGCCGAAGAGGGCGAGCAACGGCACAAGGACCGCCAAGAGGGAGAGAGTGCGGGTTTGCAGGGGCTGACGTTTCATAGTTGGCTCCCGATGGCGCGCCGGTAAAGGGCGAAGACCCGGGGGGCGTCCCGGCGCAAGTTTTCAAGCTGTCCGGCCAGCAGCGATTGCATGACCAGTCCCTGGATGGTTCCGATGAAGAGGAGCACGGCGGCATCCGGGTCGATTTCCGCCCGCAGTTCCCCCTGCTGTCTGCCGGTGGCGATGATCCGTTGCAGGTGTTCGCCGTAATGTTGGACGAGGGTGCGCGCCAGCTGCTTGGGGGCCGATTCCCCGGCCCGCTGCAACTCGCCGAAGAGCATGCGCGGCACTCCGGGGTGGCGGGCGACAAAATCGACGTGGGTCAAAAAGACCGCTTCCAGGGCCGCTAAGGGCGAGGGGGCGGCGGCCGTCGCCTGCTCCACCCGCGCCATCAGACGCTCCGCAACCCACTCCATGACCGCCTGCAAGATGGCGTCCTTGTTGGGAAAGTGGCGAAAGAGCGCGCCCTGGGTGAGGCCCATGCGGCGGGCGATGGCGGCGGTGGTGATGTCGCTGGGGTTTTGCTCAGCGGCTAAAGCGATGACCGTTTCGACGGTCAGCTCGCGCCGTTCTTCTCCCGGCAGATGTTTATGGCTCATGGGGGAGTGATCCTTTAAAGTAAGTAATCGATTACTTACTTTAGGCATTGTCTGCCCTGTCTGTCAAGAGGAAGGTTTCTTTTTGCGGAAAACGTTGTCGGAAACGGCACCACTCTTGCATTTGTGATGCGAGTTTAATCGTTTCCTTCTCTACATTTCTAGGATGTTTCGCATGTCCCTGCCCCATTTTATTTCCGTTGTCGAAGTCCTGATCGGAGCGGGCGTGATGCTCGCCGCAATTTTTGGCAGTCTGCGCATCCGCGCCCAGGTTCCCGGTCAGCTGCGCGGAAAGTGGCTGTTGATGGTCGTGCTGATGGTCTGCTTTTTCTGCGGATATCTGCTCTTTGTCGGTAGCCTGATGGCGCAATGGTGGATCTCTCTGGAACTGGTGACGGGAACGGTCTTCATGGGTGGCGCCTTTTTCGTTATCGCCTTTTTGCATATTTCCGATCTGACGTTGCGCGAATCATTGAAAAAGAGTCGGGATCTGGAAGCGGAAATCGCCGAAAGGAATGTGCGCGAGAAGGAAAGACAGCGCTACCAGCAAGGCTTTGAAGTCCTTGACCGCTGCACCCGGTCGCTGATCGCCGGCGCTGGCGACCCCAAGATGTTTTATCGGAATCTCTGCGCGGGGCTCAAGGAAATGGCCGGCGCCGATCTGGTCGTGGTTGCCCTCGATGACGGCAACGGTGAGACGTTTACCTACAAGTCCGCTTGTGGGCGCAACGCGGAGATGATTCGGGGTAAAACCTTGGCGAAGGACAGCGGTAGCCTCTGCGGCTGGGTCTTTCGCTATCAGGAAACGGTGTGCCTGCCCGATCTGTACAGCGACTCCCGGGTGAAGGCGGATGTCGCCCGATCACTCGACATGACGACGGGGGTGCTTGCCCCACTCTTTCGTGACGATCAGGTCATCGGGGAGCTTGGGGCGTTTCGCTCGGGGACGCCTTTCGACCGGGTCGATGCCGAGTTGCTGACCCTTTTCAGCCAGCGTGCCTCCGTCTCGTACGCCAACATGAAGCTGCTGGAGGATCTCGAAGAGCGGGTCGCTGAACGCACCGCCCAGTTGCAGGAGAACGAGGAACGCCTCAAACATCTGGCCCACCACGACCCCCTGACCGGTCTGCCCAACCGCCTGCTCTTCGAGGACCGCCTCAACCAGGTCATCGTCAAGGCGAAGAGGAATCGCGAGTCGGCGGCCTTGCTCTTTATCGATCTCGACCGTTTCAAGGAGATCAACGACTCGTTGGGGCATTCGGTCGGCGATCGGGTTTTGTGCGAGGTGAGTCGGCGTCTGCGTACTTCCATTCGCGCCGTGGATACAGTTGCCCGTCTCGGCGGCGACGAATTCGTTGTCATCCTCGAACAGGTCGCCGACGAAGAAGGGGCGGCGGAGGTAGCGCGCAAGGTGATTGCGGCCATGGCCCCGCCCCTCACCCTCGGCGGGCAGGAAATCACCATGACCGGGAGCATCGGTATCGGTCTCTATCCCGCCGACGGCACCGATGCCGACGCCCTGATGAAGGCGGCCGATGACGCCATGTATCGGGCAAAAGCCCAGGGGCGCGAAAGCTTTCAGTTTTATCGCCGCGGGTCCTCGTCCTAACCCCCTCCCGTTTTGGGTGCCGGCGTGATTCCGCCGTCCTTTCCGTTTCGCCCGCTCTCCAGATATTCTTTCAATACCACGGCCTGGTTGTGAATTTCGTCCCGCGCGGCGTAGAGCAGGGTCAGGGGCGATTTGCGCGCCCGCTCCCGCAACTGCTCGACCAGCTCGGGCTGTCGGCCGAGCTCGACGATGTAGCGGCGGCGGAATTCCTCCCAGCGTTCGGGCACATGGCCGAACCAGCGGCGCAGGCCGGGGCTGGGGGCGATCTCCTTCAGCCAGAGGTCGCAGGCGAGTTTTTCCTTGGCCAGGCCCCGGGGCCAGAGGCGATCAACCAGCACACGGAACCCGTCCTCGGCTCCGGGGTTGTCATAAATCCGACGCAGGTGGATGGGATGCATGGCGCGTCCTCCTTGTTCTGTCGATTTTTTTTGCAGCTTATCGCCCGGACGTTTACGGTCAAGGGGGGTTGTTTCTCAGAACCAGTGTTTCGGGTAGCGACGGTGATGCACCACATTGTTGGTAAAGAGGGTGACCACCAGCAGGATCAGGGCTCCCGTCAGCACCGGAACGAAGATGTAGCTCCAGCCGGCGGCCCCCTGCACGCCGATCAGGGCGGTAGCGCCGCCGGGGGGATGGGTGGTGTGGGTCAGGTTCATGAAAAAGATGGCCAGCCCCACCGCCAGGGCCATCGACTCAGGCCTTTACGCCCAGGCCCGTACCGCCTATGAAGATGCCCTCTACCGGGTGTTCTACATCCAGAACGAGAATTCCACCGGCTTCCACAACCCCGAGGTAGTGTTGCGTATCCGCAAGGATGCCAAGGTCTTCCACGAGCAAGCGGATTCCTTGCGGCAGGCCATGGTCCAGGCCGGAATCGAGGCGCCGGCGGTCGTCGATCTCGAACTGGACAAGGACCTCAACCCCCAGGGAGAGAAAAAGATCATGCATCGCCCCGAATGAGTCAGCGCCGATCCCCTGCCGGAACGGCAGGATTGAAGACGAAACAGCCTTGAACCAGAACGGGCCGCCTCGTAAGGGGCGGCCCGTTCTGGTTCCGGCGATTCGTAGTTATGGGGTCAGCGGCGCAGGTAGTCGTCGATTTCCGCGAATTGTTCCTTATCTTTTTCGCTGACGCCGATGTTAGTGAAGGCCCGGCGCCAGTCGGCAACGGCAGTGAAGACCTCTTCGACAATCGTGGCGGCGCCCGAAATCCCCCAGGATCGGCCGAGTTTTTCCAGGTTGGCGCGCCCCGGGAAAATAGGATCGAGATCGAAGAAGAGGACATGTTCCCCCCGCTGGCCGATATCCGGGACCAGGTCGAATGCCGGTGAAAGGCGCCAACCTTCTTCGCGGGTGCAGGTCATCCAGAAATTCTTTAGATGATCGTCGGTATTATGCACTACGGCATTGAAGACCATCTGCCGAAAGAGTCGCTCCGAATCGGTCTTGGGGTCGGCGCCGATCTTGCGCACCACCTGCAGGAGATCCACATAGCGGGCCTGATAATAGCCGGAGGCCTTGAGCAATGTTTGCAGGCTGAGCATGTGCCGTCGTCCCCGGGGAGTGATGTCGAAGCGCCGGACCAAAAGGACCGGGCGCGAGCCGCATTCCACCAGTCGCGTAGCCGGGACGACCAGGCCCGCCCGCGCCGCCAGGGCCATGGTCGCCGCTTCGATGCGTACGACGTCGACCTGATCCTTTACGCTCGGAAATTTGGCGAGGTAATGCTCGTTCGTCGACTTGTCATAGACCAGCGCCTTGGGGCGCGCCCCTCCCGGCGAACTGCCGGCCCCAAGCAGCAGATTGATGTCCGTATCGGAGCGGTCCCCCCGTTCGAAGGCTTCGGCGGCCGCGGCCAGGCGGCTCAGGTGAAGTGCTGAGACACTTTCCTCCGTCTTTCGAGGGGCGCGCTCCTCGCTGTAGGAGAGGGCGCCGAGGCCGGAAGTTCCCAAGGCCAAGAGTAAATGGGGGATTTTTTGTTGGTGCGGAGACAGGCGATGTTTGCGCACCAACAGCCGCCGCCCCCAATCGTCCGGCAGGCTATCTTCAAAAGCTGGAAAGATGCCGGGATGCTCGATAAAAAATTCCCCCTCCCGTAGCGGCAGCGAAATCGGGTCTAGGGAGAAGGCGCCGGGGTTGCTCAGATACCCGGGTGCATAGCGAAAGGCTCCGCGTCCCCGGCCGCCGCCGTCGATTTCGCAGACCATTTCCCCCGCAGGAAGGTGCCCCTCCTCCAGGGTTAGCCAGACCTCGATGCGGAAGATCATTTCCTTCCTCCCTGTGAAGCCCGTTGCCGTTTGGGTTGTTGGGAGCGCTGGTATTTTTCGAAAAGATTTTCTTGCGGCGCCAGCAGGCGCTCCAACTCCTCGGCGCGACCGAGGATGTCCAAGGCGATGGCCCAGTAGCCGAGCTGCACCCGGTGGTCGCCGTTCTCCATTTTGCAGAGGGTCGGGATGCTTACGCCGACGCGTCCGGCAAAAATCCGCTGCGTTTCGTTGCGCCGCAAGCGCTCTTCACGCAACCGTTCGCCCAGAGATTTCAGTCTTTCCGCGAGATGGTCGGAAACGATCATGTTGCACCTTTTTGCAAAATACACTTTGTATTGTATGGCGTAAAAGAAATTTATACAAAATAAAATTTGTATTATTTATTTGAGAAAGTCACAGCACTACAGAGGCACTGGGAGCACAGAGAGGCCCTTTTCCTGGGGAAATCCGTATTTCTCTTTTCTGTTCCGGGGCCTGGCGCGCTTGTTTTTTCGAGAGTTATTGCCCGCGCAGCAGGCGGGTGAAGTCCTCGGCGGGAATGGGTTTGCTGAAGAAAAAGCCCTGGTAGGAATCGCAGCCGCAAGCGACGAGAAAGTCGAGTTGTTCGCGGGTTTCCACCCCTTCGGCGACGGCGGCGATGTGCAGATTGTGGGCGATGGCGACGATACTGGTGACGACCGAAGCCTCGCTCGGATCGACGGCGACGTCGCGGATGAAGGAGCGGTCGATCTTCAGGCTGTCGACGGGAAAGCGGCGCAGATAGTTGAGGCTCGAATAGCCGGTGCCGAAATCGTCGAGACTTAAGGAAACCCCCAGATCCTTGAGGCTGTGCATGGTCTGCTTGGCGCCGACCGGGTCATCCATGACCATGCTTTCGGTCAGCTCCAGCACCAGCCGGTCGGCGGCCAGACCCGTCTGATGCAGAGCCTTGCGCACCTGCTGGGGGAGATCTCCCTTGCGGAACTGGCGGGCCGAAAGGTTGACTGACATGCGCAGGGGCGGCAGACCGGCCGTTTGCCAGGCCACCGTTTGCCGGCAGGCTTCGTGCAGCGCCCAAGCGCCGATAGGGGTGATCAGTCCGGTCTCCTCGGCCAGGGGAATGAAGTCGCCGGGGAAAATCATCCCCTTCTGGGGATGGAGCCAGCGCAGCAGGGCTTCGCAGCCGATTACCCGGCCGCTGGCGAGATCGATCTGGGGTTGATAGTGCAGACGGAATTCCTGCCGTTCCAGGGCGTTGCGCAGACTGCCTTCCAGCTCCAGGGTCGCCAGCACCTTCTGGTTCATCTCCGTGGCGTAGTAGGAAAAGGTGCTGCTTTCACGTTTCGACTGGTACATGGCGGTGTCGGCATTGCGGATCAGGGTAGGGACATCGAGGCCGTCGCGGGGGTAGAGGCTGATGCCGAGGCTGGCGGTGAGGGTGATTTCCCGCCCGTCGAGATGGTAGGGTTCGGCAAGCCGGCGGAGGATTTTGGCGGCAACGAGGCCGGCGTCCTTGGTTCCCGCCAGCTCGGTGAGCAGCAGCACGAATTCGTCCCCGCCGAGGCGGGCCACAGTGTCGGCTTCGCGAACCGAATCCTGAAGCCGCCGCGCCACCTCGCAGAGCAGGCGGTCGCCGAAATCGTGGCCGAGGCTGTCATTGATGACCTTGAAGCGGTCGAGGTCGAGCAGCAGCACCGCCACCTGCCGTTCGGAGCGCTGGGCGTAGTGGATGGACTGCTCAAGACGGTCGGACAGAAGCGCCCGGTTGGCCAGTCCGGTCAGTTCGTCGTGGGTGGAGAGGTATTCAAGCTGGGCTTCGTAGTCCTTGCGATCGGAGATGTCTTCCTTGACCGCGACAAAATGGGTGATGGCACCGTCAGGACCGATCACCGGCGAAACCGACGCCCGCTCCCAGTAGCGATTGCCGTTCTTGCGGCGGCTGCGCACTTCGCCGTGCCACTCCTCGCCGGAGGCGAGGCGGTCGAGGAGATCGCGGTAGGCTTCTTCGGACATCTCTTCGGATTTGAGCAGGCTGGGAGTGCGGGACTGGGCCTCTTCCAGGGTGTAGCCGGTGACGGCGGTGAACTTGGGGTTGACGTATTCCACGGTTCCGGCCGGATCGGTGATCACCACCGCTGCCGGGCTCTGCTCTACGGCCAGGCTCAGCTTGCGCAGGGCTTCCTCGGCAGTCTTGCGTTCGGTGATGTCGATGGCGATCGTCATGCGTACCCAGCGGCCGTCGCTCCAGCGGATCATCTGGCTGCGACGTTCATACCAGCGGCCATTACGGGTGCACTGCACTTCCCGGGCTAGGGTTCCCTCGGGTTGTCCATCAGCTAGGAACGCTTTGCAATGAGTACAAAAGGGGCAGGGTCCGGTCTGGCCCTCTTCCAGGGTTTGCCAGCAGGTCTTTCCGGCGATGTCCCCCCAGACCTTGCGACCGTAGGCGTTGATGAAGAGAATCTCATAGGTTTCAAGATCGGCGACGTAGATCAGCGCCGGGATGCTGTCCATCACCGTGGTCAGGCGTTCGCTGGTTTCGCGCAGGGCGACAGCCATACTTTCCCGTTCCTGGCGCAAACGCCATTCCCGCAGCGCCCGTGCTGTTGTCTGCGGCATGGCCGCGAAGGTTTCCGGGGTTTTGACGATATGATGCCACCGCAAAAAGAGAAGATCCGACAAATAGTTTAAATCATTAGATTATTTGCAATTTTTTTCTTGCGCCGGGACGTAATCTATGGTATATTCCTCAACAATTCCAATGCCTTGCGAGGG
>Ga0265295_1003860_pt1 | contig 21020 bp, 19 predicted proteins | sample Munlansysbiofilm_FD_192503 | JGI IMG/M metagenome (GOLD analysis project Ga0265295, IMG submission 192503) | Leachate microbial communities from a municipal landfill in Southern Ontario, Canada - Methane capture system biofilm | ecosystem: Engineered > Solid waste > Landfill > Unclassified ... | reverse complement strand
TGTTACTTTTTATTGATATTGAAGTCCTACGGAGTATAAAACAAAAATTGTATGCTAAAGTTTTAGATTTGCAAACTGTATTTTTGTCCACTGACACATTGGTAAATTTTGAGGTTCTATCATTGTGAAAAAGGTCAAAAATGTATATGTCCTACGGACAAAATAGGGAGTTGATTGTTACTTTTTATTGATATTGAAGTCCTACGGACTACAAAACAAAAACTGTATGCTAAAGTTTTAGATTTGCAAACTTTATTTTTGTCCACTGACACATTGGTAAATTTTGAGGTTCTTTCATTGTAAAAAAAGTCAAAAATGTATATGTTCTAAGACAAAATAGGGAGTTGATTGTTACTTTTTATTGACATTGAAATTCTACGGACTACAAAACAAAAATTGTATGCTAAAGTTTTAGATTTGCAAACTGTATTTTTGTCCGTAGGACATATATGTCAGTAAAAATAAATACTCCTTAGAACACTTTGCCCGTAGGCGATGCCCTGAGCTTTTGCCGAAGGGGCATAAACAATTGGGATTTAAACAACTGTTTACTCAAACGATTTAAAGATATATCGTTCATCAAAATCAACTTCATATTCTTTTCAAAACTTAAGATATCCTACCGCTCGCTCGGATTTATTTACACTTCGAGTGAACAATGTAAAACAAGTCTAACAGCATCCAATAATCTGTTTTGTGATATAAAATTGCTTTTCTAAGAAATTACCTATATTTTTACTTCCTAAATATAGATTAAAAATTTATCTATGAAAAAAATTCTTGTAACAGGTGGTGCAGGTTTCATTGGTTCACACTTATGCAAACGACTGCTCGAAGATGGTAACGAAGTAATCTGCCTCGATAATTATTTTACAGGCTCCAAGTCGAATATCATAAACTTAATTGACAATCCGTATTTTGAACTAATACGCCACGATATTACTATGCCTTTTTTTATTGAGGTTGACGAAATCTATAATCTTGCATGCCCTGCCTCGCCAATACATTATCAGTTTAATCCTATTAAAACAATTAAAACTTCGGTAATGGGCTCTATCAACATGCTTGGCCTCGCAAAAAGAACAAAAGCAAAAATTTTACAAGCCTCTACAAGTGAAGTTTACGGCGATCCAGAAATCCATCCGCAGCCCGAAACATACTGGGGAAATGTAAATCCAATAGGTTCGCGTGCATGTTATGATGAAGGAAAAAGATGTGCCGAATCTCTTTTTGTAAATTATCATAAGCAAAATGATGTAAAAATAAAAATTGCTCGAATATTTAATACTTATGGGCCAAACATGCACCCAAATGATGGGAGAGTAATCTCTAATTTTATTGTTCAGGCTTTGCAAAATAAACCTATTACCATTTATGGCGATGGAAAACAAACACGCAGTTTTCAATATGTTGACGATCTTGTCGAAGCACTTATAAGATTAATGAACACTACTGATGATATTATAGGTCCTGTAAATGTAGGTAATCCAGGCGAATTTACCATACTTCAGCTTGCTGATGAAATTATTAAATTGACAGGTTCAAAAAGTAAGATTGAATATCTTCCTTTGCCTGAGGATGACCCTATTCAAAGACAACCTGATATTACCCTTGCAACTAAACTTCTTGGTAGTTGGAGTCCTGATATTAATTTGGAAGAAGGGCTAATTAAAACTATAAATTATTTTAAACCAATTATTTAAACCCATTGAATATGAAAGGAATTATTTTAGCCGGTGGAGCAGGAACAAGGTTACACCCGATGACAATAAGTATCTCGAAACAGATAATCCCTGTTTACGATAAGCCGATGATATATTATCCATTATCAGTACTAATGCTTGCAGGTATTCGTGAAGTTTTAATTATTTCTACACCTCAAGATATTTCGCTTTACGAAAGACTTTTTGGCGATGGTTTTCAATTAGGGATGAAAATTCAGTATAAAATACAACCTTCGCCCGATGGACTAGCTCAAGCTTTTACACTTGGCGAAGAGTTTATTGGTAATGATAGTGTTTGTCTAGTTTTAGGAGATAATATATTTTATGGACAAGGTTTTGGAAATGTTATGTTAGATGCGGCAAAACTTGAGGACGGTGCTATGATATTTGGTTATTATGTTAAGGATCCTCAACGATATGGAGTTGCAGATTTTGATGCTGACGGAAATGTCTTGTCAATCGAAGAAAAACCAGATAAACCAAAATCAAACTATGCGGTTACAGGATTATATTTCTACAGTAATGATGTGGTAGATAAAGCGAAAAAGCTAAAACCATCAAAACGTGGAGAATATGAAATCACTGACTTAAATAATTTGTTTTTGGAGGAAAAACGCTTGCAAATAAAACTTCTCGGACGCGGTTTTGCATGGTTAGATACTGGCACACCAGAAAGTTTGCTTCAAGCAGCTAATTTTATGGAGACAATCGAAGCAAGACAAGGACTGAAAGCCTCGTGTATTGAAGAAATTGCTTATCGTCGCGGTTTTATCTCTAAAAAACAGTTCGAGAAACTAATCATACCATTACAAAAAAGTGAGTACGGACAATATTTATTAAAAATATTAAATGAAGATATTCCATTATGATTATTACAAAAACCAAAATAGAAGGACTACTTATTATCAAACCTAAGGTTTTTAATGATAAAAGAGGATACTTTTTTGAGTCCTGGAATCAAAAACTCGCATTAGAAAATGGAATAGTTTTTAATCCGCTACAACATAATGAGTCTAGCTCTGGTTATGGTGTCATCAGAGGTTTACACTATCAAATCGCACCTTACGGACAAACTAAATTAGTAAGAGTAATTTCGGGAAAAGTATTAGATGTTGCAGTCGATTTACGTAAAAATTCCCCTACATTTGGTCAGCATGTTGCTGTTGAATTAAGTGGAGAAAATAAAACTCAGTTTCTAATTCCAAAAGGTTTTGCTCATGGCTTTGCAGTTTTATCCGAAAGAGCTATTTTTTCTTATATGTGCGATGAATACTACAATCCTCAATCTGAACGTGGAATACAATTCGATGATCCCAAATTAAAAATAGACTGGAAAATATCACCAAAAGATTATATTATATCGGAAAAAGACACAAAAAATCCTGCATTTATAGATGCGGAAATGAATTTTTAATTATGAAAAAAATATTAATAACTGGAGCAAATGGTCAACTTGGACGTAAAATAAATGATTTGTCAATAAACAACTCTGAGTTAGAATTTATATTTACCGATCTCCCCGAAACAGATATTACTGATGCCGATAGTATTGATAAAATATTTTTAGATAATCAGATTGGTCTTATCATAAACTGTGCTGCATACACCGCTGTTGATAAAGCAGAAGATGATGAAGAAAATGTATACAAAGCAAATGCTAAGGGACCCGAATTATTGGCAAAAAAAGCATCTGAAACAGGAGCAAAACTTATTCATATCTCAACCGATTATGTCTTTGATGGACAAGCAAATACCCCATACACAGAAACAGATTTAGAGAAACCAGTTTCAGTTTATGGTAGAACTAAGCTTGAAGGCGAAAAGCTTGCAATTAAAAACTCCTCTGATTGTATTATTATCAGAACATCGTGGTTGTACAGTGAATATGGAAATAATTTTGCTAAGACTATGTTGAAATTAGCAACTGAAAAAGAAAAACTCAACGTAGTATTCGACCAAATAGGAACTCCCACTTATGCCGGTAGTCTTGCAAATGCAATACTTCAAATCGTTTCAGATTATTGCAATTCAAATATATGGAAATCGGGAATTTATCATTATTCAGACCTTGGAGTCTGCTCGTGGTTCGATTTTGCCGTGTTTTTATTAAAACAAAAAAACTTAAACACTCCAATATTTCCAGTTCGCAGTAGTGAATTTATCACTCGTGCACAAAGACCAGCCTACAGCGTATTAGACAAATCTAAAATTATAAAAACTTATGGCGTAGAAATTCCACATTGGACAGATGGGTGTTTGGAAATGTTGGGAAAGATTTAATTCAACTAATATATAATACTCTATTATACAGTAAGATATAGCCAACCTATTGAACTGATCCTAATCTCAATTAGAGATACTCTATATCAATAAACTTAGAGTTCAACAACCTTGCAACGCCCATATATGAGGGAGTAAAACAAACCTGACTACCAATCGAATATTTCTTTTTGCCTTCTTTCGTTTTATTTGTTCCTATGTCCACAACCATCATGTCTGATGTTATTCCAACAAAACTCACCTCCTTATCAAGGAATACAATGTCTGCTTTATCAACATCTAATAGACCAACATCCAATATAGCTTTTGTTGTTGTAGCGTTAAAGTCTTCCAAATCATAATCGGCAGTATGTCCAATGTTTGCATCACTAATTACACCATCGGGCATCTTTTTTTTCTCATCAAGTTCTATAATATTTGTCTTAAAAACAAATGCTTCTGTATTTAAATCATTAAACCTTTCATTATACAAAGGACTTGTTCCGAAAAACGCTGCCTCACCAATTCGAAAATGGTTCATATCTATTGGAACAGCATTTTTATCAATTAATGGTAAGGTTATAGAACTGCCTCCCGATATTAATGGTAAATCTTTATTAAACTTTGCTTGAATAAGTTCTTTATAAAGGCATAATTGCAAAAGTTTGTCGTAAGTAGGCTCAACACCATACATACAACCCAAATTTGACCCTAATCCTATAACCTCAATATATTCTAACTCAAACACTTTTTCATAAAAACCGATTAACTCATCTCTCTTAATCCCTTCGCGAAGTTCACCAAGCTCAACCATTATAATTATCTTATGAATCTTTTTCTGCTTTTTTGCAGCAGTATTTAAAGCAATAATTGTTTTATAAGAAGTGTTTAACGAAATATCTGCATATTTAACAACCTCATCTATATAAACAAGTGCAGGAGGCTTAATATAAATTGTAATCAAAGCTGGATTAACTTCCTTAAGTATTTTCAAACTACTCAAACGGGAATCTCCAATAGAATGAATATCTTTAATAACATCAGGTTTCAAAATTCGCTTGAGCAAGTCAATATCGCCCGAAAAAACTTTAGTAATTAAACTCCATTGTTTGTTATGTTTTTTTAAAAATGAGCTTATTGATTTAATATTATATATGACAGCTGCTGTGTCAATTTGTAGTTTTGCCATTTGTGTGTTGTTAAATTAAATAAATTAGAACTGTTGCGAACGAGATTACTTTTTATTTTCAAATCTCATCTCGGCATATTTTGTTTTAAAACCGATACGTTCATAAAGTTTTGTTGCGGGATTGTCATACTCTACGTGTAATTTGATATTTCCTTTGGTCATACTAATCGCTTTTTCGATTATTTTACCGCCTATACCTTTACCTCTAAATTTTGGGTCAACAGCAATATAAACAAGAATATTTTCTGGAATAAAGCCAGACATACCCGTTTTGTTCATTACCAATACACCAGCTAATTCTTCTTCGTAATAAGCTATTAATATTAAGCCTCCTTTTCCACAATCTTTTTGCATTGCGTAATCTATACATTTCGATATGTCTTGTTTGTCATCACGAAAACGATCAAGATGAGCATGTAAAAAATTTACACATTGTTCACGATTTGTTTTTTTAAATTCATTTTCTTCTTTGATAATTTCAAATGTTAGCATAAAATCTTAGTTCTGTTAATAAATTAATGAGGTCAATATAATTATTTTCTCCAATCTACAAACAAAACATACTCGAAATTATACAACCAGCGCTAAAATAAACATAAAAAATTTAAGAAACATGAAAAACAGGGTTTATCCCAAATTCAAATATGCTTATACTACTATAAAACAAGAAATATTAATTGAACACATATTATTACAAGTACCATTGCGATGGGATATATAGTTGCATAAGCTATTCCAGGAGCGTTAGTTTTTGTCATCGAACTTGCTGCTGCCAAGCCTGGCGTGCTTGTCATTCCACCAGTAATCGCACCTAATAATTGCAAAATATCAATTTTTAATATAAATTTTGCGAAAATCGCACCTAAAATCATAGGAATAAGAGTTATTAGAACACCCGAAAATAACATTGGTAAGCCTTCTGCTTTTACTGTTGCAACTATATTTGACCCAGATTCTGCACCGACTGAAGCAAGGAATAATATCAACCCAATCTGACGTAAAATTTGATTTGCTGAAGTAGTCAACGAAAAAACAACAGGCCCAATCTTTCTGATACGACTAAGAATAATAGCCACAGCAATAACGCCTCCTGTTAAACCAAGAGAAAGCTCAAATTTGCCTATATCAAAACTTAACTTTCCTAATAAAACCCCAAGCACAATACCAATAGCTACTGGCAAATAGTTAGACTCATGTAATTTTGTAATATCGTCTCCTAACACAGCAGTGAGCTTTTTAATATCATCTTTTGTTCCTGCGACTTTAATTTTGTCGCCAAATTGTAGCTTGATATTTGAAGTAGCACTAAAATCAATGCCACTTCGTCTAATTCTGGTGATTATTACATTATGTTTACTTTGAAGATGCAACTCACTAATGGTTTTACTTAATACTTTTTTATTTGTTACTATTATAAAACGAACATCATAATTCTCATTTAATGCTATCCCAAACTCAGTAGGCGTACCTATTAAGTCTTGAACTTTTAGTAAGGAAGATTCTGTGCCTACTGCCTTTATTACACTACCACTATGAAGTATAGTTTGTGGATTTGGTGTAAAAGCTGAACCATTTTGTAAAACACGTGATATATTAGCATCTGTTACTTGTCTAAAAGATATTTCTGAAATACTCTTCCCTATAATAAGAGGATTTTCAACAATATAATTGCGATTTAGTATTTTAGGAAATTTATCTTCTAACTCGATATCATATTGTTTTTCAGCCTTTTTAATATTAAATCTAAAAAGTCGAGGAAATAGTTTTATAAATAAAACAACTCCGATAACACCAAATGGATAAGTAATACCATAACCAATTGTTGCATCTTCAACATCAGAAAGTTCAGATAACGCAGCAAGCCCTGGAGTGCTAGTAATGGCACCAGTAAATAATCCGCCTGCAAGCTCCTTGCTAAAATCAAAAATCATGGCACATAAAACAGAGACTAATGCTCCTGAAACAACTATTATCGCTGCCAAACAAACAAACTTTTTACCATCTTTGCGAAAAGTCTCAAATAAGGATGGCCCCGCCTGAAAACCAATAGTAAAAATAAAAAGAACTAAACCGATTTGCTTCAATGTATCAGGAAACTCAAGTCCGTAATAACCAAAAACCATTGCAACAAACAACACGGCAGAAACATCTAACTTGACACCCTTGATTTTTATCCCTCCAATAATAAAACCAAGGATAATAATCAAAAATAATGCGAAATATGGTGTTAATAATAAATTCAATTTTCTAAATTTAATGAAAACACTAAAGTAATGGCAATAAAGTCTAATCAAAATGTTGTATAATACATTTTTACATGTTATATAATATTTTTAAAAAATCGGGGCTTCGAGAGGAAGGTGGTTGACGAAAAGCGAGGAACTAGCTTTGTCTCGTATCGCAAACACTAAAATATAAGGTTTTCTAGCACATAAAATTGATAAAAAGAATTGCCTACAACACAAAAATATATGCATAATTGCAGGATATAAAAACACTATTATCAAAGTTTACACAAACATTTAATAACTGTGTAAAACTTTAATTAAGTCCGAAAACCTGCAATTATTGCATATATAATATTATAAATTGATTTTATTTATTCAATTTACCAAGTCTGGCTGTTGTTTTTACAGTTGTAATTGTTGTAAAGAAGCCAATTCCTAAAATAGGTTTAAATACTTTGGTTTCGTACTGAGGATAAAATACAACATCATAACCAGGATTTCCACTCATCAATTCGTAAAGTGCATAATTTGCTGTTTTGTCAGCAACCATATTACCAACTACTGGAATACTTGCTAAACTAATTGAAGCAGAAGCACCACCTTCAACTACACCAGTTTTTTTGGTAAATAACCTAGCCCAATCAATACCAATTATTTTAGTAGAAGTTGCTTCCGCACTTACTTGCTCTGATAAAGTAAAATCGCTTTTTTCTAACTCTACTCTTGCATTGGGCTCTCTCATACTATGATTATAAGTTGTACAACTTGAAAATATAGCAATTGCTGCTACAAACACCATCATAATAAAAATTTGTTTTTTCATCTTTTCTATTGTTATTTATTTAACGAATAATTTGGCTTTCCGGTTTCGCCCCGTTTTTTAAGTGGTTTCTGATCCCCTCTTTTTTCCATACTAAAAATATCTCTTAAAACTTAATACAATTAAGTTGAGTCAAAAACTGGAGGCTCTCTTACTTGTATTATTTATAGTGTATCATCAATCTTCATAATATATACTTAAATAATAAGTACTTTGCATTTAGTCCTTACACTTTCAATAAAAAAACAGTTTGTTACCAATTATCATAACTTATATAAGTTATTCTTATACAATTAGCAAAACATGTTTCATATTAAAAATCCTTTTATCACATCTTATAAGCTTATTTACACATAAGAACTTCACTTAGTTAGTGTCAAAATTAAAATAATAATTTAAAACAACAAAATAATTAAGATTAATTTCTCAAAATAATCATAAACTATTTTTCAAAAACCATAATATCTATTAGTATATGACTTTCATAATCACTAAAAAAATTATTGTATTTTAGAATACGCCGAGGAGTCCACCAATGGGCGGATGTCTCGAAGCCACCGGACTCAGGTTATTAGTAAAAAACGTTTTAAACAAAATAATTGCACATTCAAAAAAGAATTTTGCATAAGCACTATCATCTGGAAAATGTTTTTCAAACCAGTTTATATAACGTAATCCACCAGTGTAATCTGCAATTTGAACATACAAAGCAGGAGGTAAATATCAAAGTCCCCTTCCACCATGATAGTATCCTCCCCAATGTTTTTTGTCTGCAGCTAATTCTGCTTTTATTCGCTTTATTTTTGTTTTTATGCGTTCTACTTGTTTTGGTGTCATCTTGCTTGTTTTTAAAATTTAGCTTGTAAAGGGATTATAAAACAACGGCGAAGCCCTCACGACCAAAGGAAGTAATAAACTTGGCAAATTGAGAACTCCAATTAATAAAAAAAAACTATTGATACTCTCGAACTTTGTGCATAAAAAACCTTGCTGTTTTTTCTGTTACACCACAGCGTTGTGCCATATAGTTAGCTGAAAGACTTTTTGTTGTTGTACTCATTTCAAAGCAAATGAAAAATGCTTTACGAATTCCAAACTTTACTTTATGAAACAAAGTGTTTGCCGTTACCGATTCTATATAACTACACTTGTTGCAAACGCTAGAAAAAATGCTCCTTGTTTGATAGATTTTGTTTCCACATCTTAAACATTCGTACCCTTCTAACCATTTCATGTGAACTAAGTATTCCTTACAATTTTCATCCAATTTAAAGCAATCAGCAAACGCTATCAGGTTTTGACCTTGATATAAATACATATAACCCTTGTTTTAGTTGAAAAAATATATAGGTATTTATCTACAGAACTCTAAAAATCAATTCAAATATTTCCTTATTCTTGCGTAACTCCTTATACCGTCTATTGCTCTCCCAATCATTCAACACATATCTATTAATGTTTTTACACTTAAAACCTTAATTTTTCAGTCATTATTCCAAAACGCAAAACATACAACTGGTGGTTGAATGACATATTATAATAATCCAAGCCTTGGTAATATTGAACAAAAAGTCCGACATCTTCCAAAAATCTGGGGTGATAGTAAAAAGTAAAACTTAGGCTTAATCTGTTTATGGAAGCAATTTTCCATTCATTCAAACTCCCAAACATCCATGTTGCCTCTCCTTTTAACGAAATATCGGCGGAACGTTTTGTACGATCTATATCCTTATTAGAAAGTTTAAATATCGAAAATGTATTGTGCCAACGAACAGGGCTAAATATTCCATTTAGATCATCAGTGTACCAATTTTGTGGGTAAACCTCTAAAGATGTTTTGAAAAACTGATAAGCGTTAAATCGTTTGTTGAAGTTCGTTCTTATTACACCTCCCTCAAAATAGTTGGTCGAAAAATCACCTGACTTTGTGTTAATATCTCCATTATCAAGAAAGAAACTTTCAGCCTGACCATTTGAATGATGTGCAATTCGACCAAAAACACTTGTGCTTTTTTGATTGCCCTTATCCTTAAAAAGATAATAAAAAGTGAATTGAGGGATGTAGCTGGGCGAGCGAACTGGATATGATGCCTCCTGGTACATTCTGAGAATAATCTGTGGTGTAAGAACACCCATTAATCGGGAATCCTTACTTTGTCGGAGATGAAAATTTGGCATTAAATTCCCTTCAAACCATAAGGGTTCAATATTTCCAATATCTGTAGGAAAAGTAATATAACTATTACCTTGATTTACTTGAGATATTATTGCAAGCCCAATCTGATGTGTTGTGTCAGATTTCTGCCCCATGCAGATTAATGAATTTATTAGTAAGAATATTATTAAAAAAACAATTTTATTTTTCATTTTATTGTTTTACAAATCAACCATCTTAATTCTTTATTTTCACACCCTTTTCTAATGCTTTAAACTCTTTTCTTTTCGTATATCTTTCTTTAATACTATCTACAACATAATAAACTAATGGAACTAAAAATACTGTCAAAACTAATGACGAAAGTAAACCTCCAATAATTACCCACGCTAATCCATTTTTCCACTCACTTGCAGTTCCTTTTGCCAATGCAATTGGTAACATACCTATAGCCAGAGCCAGAGTTGTCATCAAAATAGGGCGTAAGCGTTCCTTACCAGCCAAAATTAATGCTTCTTTGAAATGAACGCCTTCTCTTTTTAATTGATTTGTAAAATCGACAATAAGAATAGCGTTTTTTGTTACCAATCCCATCAGCATAATAAGCCCCAATTGAGCAAAAAGAGTTAAATGATTTAACGATAAATTTAAAGCTAAAAAAGCTCCAATAGCAGCCACAGGAATAGCAAATAATGCAACAAACGGATAGATGTAACTATCATATAATGCTACTAATATTAAATAAATCAAAATAAATGAAATAAGCAAAACAGAACCCAATGCTCCAAAACTTTCATTTTGAGTTTTAATGTCGGCTCCCCAAGTAAGATTAACACCTTCGGGAAGTGGTTTTGACTCCAAATATGTAATTATTTCACCCGCTAATGTTCCTGAAGGACGGCCAAACGATTCGGCTGTAAGTGTTACTGATGTTTGTCGGTCGAGACGTTCTAAAAGTGATGGTGAATTATCTTGCATTACTTCGGCAAACTGTGATACCTCTATGGGGACATTCATTGGATTAACAATAGTAAAATGCGTTACATCTTCAAAGTTTTTGCGATCAAACTCGTCGAGCCAGATTCTCACTGGATATTCTGTGCCATTTTCGGTTATTGTTGCATCTTCGTTACCAGTAAAAGCAGTTCTTAAATTCATTCCCACAAAAGCAGTTGTAAGTCCTAATCGCTGCATTTTATCTTTATCAGGTATTACTTTATACTCAGGGTTTCCTTCTACTACCGATAATTGGACATTATCTGCACCCGGAATAGTTTCAATAACTGATTTTAGTTCCTGAGATGTTTTCATTACTAAATCTAAATCTCCACCACTTAGTGAGATTTTTATTGGAGCTCCTTTGGGCAATAATCCAATTACAGCCACTGAAAAATTTATACCCGAAAACTCTTGCCTTAAGTCAGCAAGCAGCAATTTCATAAATTCTTCTGTTTTCAAATCTCGTTCTTTCTCTGATTTTAATTGGATAGTAAATTCAGATTTATTGGCAGATCCAACCCCAAAACTTCCGATTCCAGTGCTGGGACCAGCTATATTGCTAAAAAGTGTTGAAACCTCTGGCTGTTGTAAAATGTAATTTTCAACTTGCTGAGAAACAATATTATTTTGGTGAACAGTAATTGTTTTATCGTACTCTAAATTTAGTCGGAATTTTCCTTGGTCTCCTGTGGACATCATCTCTTTGCCAATAATACCTTGTTTCATCACTCCCAAAGTAATAGCGAAAAGAAGTAAAACAATACCTACAAAAATAATTTTGTGGCGTAATACCCAATCAAGTTGCCTACCATACCAATTTATAAAAGATTTTAATTGACGTTCAAACCACAGTAAAAAACGCTTAAACATATTAGTAGGTTTTAAATCATCTTTTTTTCCAATTCGGGAAGCTATCCATGGTGTAAGAGTAAATCCAACTAACAAACTGGTAAGTGTAGAAGTTATAACTACCACCGAAAACTGCTTTAGCATATCGGCAACAAAAACTTGTAAAAACAAAATAGGTAAAAACACAACCACATCCACTAAAGTAATAGAGAGTGCTGTAAATCCAATTTCCATACGACCATCAAATGCCGCAGTTCGTTTTTCTTTTCCTTTGTCTAAATGCCGTTGAATATTTTCAAGTATCACTATGGAGTCATCCACCAAAATTCCAATAATTAACGACATGGCGAGTAAGGTCATTAGATTTAATGTATAACCCAAAAGCCACATTACTGCAAAAGCGGTAATAAGGGATGTCGGAATGGAAATTAAAACAATTAATGAGTTTCGGTAACTTCTTAAAAACAATAACATTACGATTGAAACTAATATTACAGCTAAAATCAAATCAAAAATAACAGAATTTACCGCCGCTATAGTTTTGTCGGTAGAGTCGTCGGCAATCGTAAATTTCACACCAGCATCTTTATTCTGCTCTTCGATTTCTTTTAGCTTTTCACCTACCAGTTTTGAAACATCTACAGCATTTGCATCTCCTTGTTTTTTCAACATCATACCAATACCGTTCACTCCATTATAACGACTTACTGAGGATATTTCTTTAACGCCGTCAATAACATTTGCAACATCCTTTACATACACAGGGCTATTTGGGAACGGCATAGCTACTTGCACATTCATTATATCTTCGATACTTGTAAACTTTCCGGTAATACGCACCGAATTATTCTCATCTTGTGTCTGAACTTTTCCGGCAGGGAGATCCAATCCTGAACGATTAATGGCTTCAACAACCTGACTAAGTGAAAGTTTATAATACACTAATTTATCTTGATCGACTTTTACTTGAATTTCTCGCTCTTCGCCACCTAATAATGTTATTTCGGCAACTCCTTTTAATTGTTGTATTTGAGGCAGAAAGTCGTCTTTCATTAACTGATAAAATTCAGTCTCCGACAAATTGCTGGTCGCACTTATAGAGATTATTGGCAAATCGTTAGGCGAAACTTTGCTCATTACCGGGTTTTGAATATCGGCAGGCAAATCTTTCATGATATTATCAATATAGCGTTGAGCATCCTGCATTGCTTTGTCAACATCCGTCCCATAATTAAGATTGGCAATAATTACAGAAGCATTAGGCATCGACTTTGTTTCTATATAATCAACCCCTTCGAGGTTTGATAAAGCATCTTCTATTTTTCGCGAAACGGAGGTTTCAACCTCTTGCGGTTCCGCTCCTGGATATATCGTCTTAATTACAACAACAGGCTGATTAAAGTCTGGTAATAACTCATAACTTAGGTTTTTATAACCGATTATCCCTAAAAGTGCAAATACGCTAAAAAGAACAATTATAAGTGATGGGCGATTTATAGCAATTTTTGTTATATTCATTTTCTTAATATTATTTGGTTATTACATTAGCACCATCAAAAAGATTTATAAACCCATTGGTTATAATTACATCTCCCTCTGTTAATCCTTTATTTATTTGAACCTTATTCTCAAAGCGATTAGAGATAGATATATCGCTTAATATTGCTTTTCCTTGTTCTACTTTGTAAACTTGAGGCTTAATATTCGTTCCAACAATTGATGATGAAGAAATTATAATGTGTTCTTGTTTGTCGTTATTCGTAATAAGCACATTGCCTGACATTCCTGATTTTATTTTCAAATCGGGTGTATTAGCAACTAAAAATTGAATTGGAAAACTATTTCCAAAATTAGCTTTACTGCCTATCATAGACACATCACCTGACAAGACTACATCTGGGAATGCATCAGTAGTTAGTTTAGATGTTTTTCCCATATAAAACTGATTTAATTTTTGCTCAGGCAAATTAATTGTAAATTTTAAGTTCGATATATCAGTAATTTGCAATAAGGGGATTCCTGGTGCTGCAAATGCACCTTCTTCAGTCATTTTGGCTGTTACAATACCATTAAATGGTGCTTTGATTGTTGTTTTATTAATTTGTTCAAGAAGTGTAGCCTTTTGAATTTTTGTTGACCTTAAAGCTAATTCAGTTTTTTCTAACTGAACTCCTTGAATTGCATCTGCATTTGCAAGTACAGTGTATCTTTTCACATCAGTTTCCAATCCTTCAATCTGCACTTCAATGGATTGCAGTTGCAGTTTTAATAAGGAATTATCTAATTGAATTAAGGGCTGCCCAGTTTTTACACTGCTTCCTACATCAACAAGCAACGAATTAATTTTACCTTGAATTTCGGCACTTATTTTGGTCTCTTTAAAAGGCTCAAAAGAACCCATATACGAATATTCAACATTCACATCTTCCAATTTCAAAGTATCAACCTGAACTCTAATAGCCGTTTCTTTATTATACTGATAAATTCTGTCCTGAGTAGTTTCTTTATTGTTTTTTAAGCGAATAACTGTGAAAACAATTAAAGCCAATACCACAACGATATAAATTATTTTTTTTGTCATTTTCGTGTTTTTTTTAATTCGTTAATGTAATATTTCCAGTTAATTTTTTTAATTCTAAATCTGCTCTTAAAAACTCTACAATAGCTGATAGATAGCTTTGTTGAGCCTCTCGAAGCGCATTGTCGGCCAATAAAACATCGGTTAAATTGGCTGTTCCTTCTTTTTGCTGCAAAAGTGTTTGTTCATAAACAGTACTTGCCAAATTTATTTGTGCCAAAGTATTGGATATAGTTTTTTGCATAAGCCCTCTACGATTATTGGCATTTCCGATTAGCATATTGTTTTGGTCTGTTACCAAGCTTATTTGCAATTCATTATTTTGTATTTCTATCTTTTTCTGATTTATTTTGCGATAAGTAACTGTGCCATTAAAAAGAGGATACGAAACTTGAACGCCCACAAAACTTGTAGGGAAGAATTTTAGAAAATCATTTGGCTTTTTATCATATCCAAACCCAGTTTGTCCGTAGCTTCCATATAATGAAACCGAAGGCAATCTCGAGCTTTTTAATGTCTTTAATTCACTTAGTAAAAGGCGATTGTACATACTCGTAAGTTGCAAATCAATAGTTGGTAAATGCGAATATTCATTAATACTTTTGTGTTGAATATCAGTTTCAATTTGTATGTCTTGATTTGTTGTTATTCCCATTGAGAATTTCAAAGCATTCAACACTTGCTCAACATTGTTAGCAATAAGCTCTCGCTGTGTTATTAATTGCTCCTTCTGAAGCTCTACCTTACTTACATCTGTTCTTTTTATCATTAACTGTTGATGTAAAAGTTGCATATTTTCAAGAAGCTTTGTTGTATTAACGATGTTACTGTCAATAAATGCCAACTGATGTTGCAGAATCTGAATATTGTAATAAAGATTAGTAATTTCGTAATATATCTGTTCTTCAGTTTTTTTGTATTTTAATTCGTTTATTTCTGAAGCAATTTTAGTGGTTCTAATGCCTCCATAGATTTGAGAATTATACAAAGGCAAAGCAACTTGAATGGAAGCACTCATATTATGAGCGACTCCAAATTGAGCCTCTTTAAATTGTCCTTCGGGTGCCATTGGATTAAAAGTTGACATTGGCATAAGTTGGTACGGCAAATCGGTAAAATATTTGTAATCCCCTACAACATTAACTTTAGGAATCAGATTTGACATAGCTTCTTTTTGTTTTTGTTCGCTAACAGCAATATTATTTCTACTTATTTGCAGGTTTTTATTGTGTACTTGTGCGGTATCTATACATTGCTGTAACGACCAAGTTTGTGCTTGTCCTTGAATGCTTATTACCATCACAATAAGGAATGATAATATGTACTTATGAGTGTGAACGCTCACTAACATTCTTTTCAAATTTTTTTTGTGTTTCATAAATATGAGATTTATAATAATTTAGTTTGGGAAGTTGATTTAGTAGCTTTTATTTGTGCAAAGGCTTTATCGTATAGTTTGCGAACATCTGGTTTATGGGAATTTTCTCCAACTTGTGTTTCTCTGCTAACATCTATTTTCATATAACTTAGTTTTGTTCTTTAATCATTATTTTTATTGAGTTGATAAGCTCTGAACCTTTTTCAATTAAATTGAATTTATAATCTGACATATACCATTGCTTAATAAAAATCCTTAATGACCCCATAATCATAACAGACAAATGGGAGACATCAATATCATTTCTTATTTCTCCGTTTTTTTGCCCTAGTTCAATAATAGTTTTTAGAATTTTTGTGTTTTTATTCATTATTTCCTTTACTTTTTCAGTCAGTTCTATCTCGTTGCGAAAAATCTCTTCTGAAAAAATAACAGGAACTAACGATGGTGAAGTAGAAAACTTTTCAAAATGACTGTAAAATAAATTTTCGATTTTAATGAGGGCATTTTCTTGAGAATTTAATTGATTCGTAAATAATGGCTCAGTATTTTGTTTGAAAAAATCAAGAATAGCCAATAATATCTGAATTTTATTATCATAATGCCGATAAATTGCCGACTCTGCAAATCCAATTTTTTTTGCAAGATTTTTTATAGTCAAAGACTGTATTCCACTCTCTGCAATTAAATCGAGTGAAACATTTATAATCTCTTGCTGCCGTTCTGTTATTTCTGTACTCATTTTTACAATCCTTATGTGAGTGAATGTTCGCTCACAAAGATAGAGCATTAATATTCATCAATCCAAATTAATTTAGATTTATTTTTAAAAAAACCTATTGCTTTAACTATCAGCAGTTTGAAAAGCAATTATCTCCAACTTAATTAGCAGAAACTTATGTTTTATGTATTTTTGGGACAGGAAATCTGTCAATTATGGGTGGTATAAAGTCTGTTTTTTTGTTTTAGTGTGAGAAATGCGAATTTTGCAGCTCCTCCCCTATTTTTTATTCTCGTTGTTAGACGATCGTGTTTTATTCTAACTCTAACTTTATGTGCTTTCTTATCGCTCCTATTTCTTCTCCTTGAAGATTCGACAGGTCAATTACAGCACCATATTCAATGAATATATCATAGAATTTATTATAATCTTTCCCCCAGTAAATCATTGCACATGCCATTGGTGCCCCCTTGCCAGCACCAGAACCATTTTCAAGAAACTTTAGTCTTGTATCATAAAGAAAGCACAAAGCTCTTGCTTGCCCAAATACACTTTGTTTCCAATATCCAGTATTGGTTGCAACAGGAACTAATGCCAATATTTCTGAGCCATATTTTTTGTGAGATAAAACACACTTAGCCAACCAATTTTTAATGGTTGTTCCTCTTGTCCTGTCTGCACCATAAGGTGGATTCATATAAATTGTTGGATAATTCCAATCTTCTCGTAGTCCATCATTTTGAGGAAGCATAAACTCTGTGTCTGCTTGAACTATGGAGTATTCATTTGAACAAGGGTCTAATGCGATTGCACCACCAAACACACGTTTTATGGCATTTATATATTTAATGGGAGTACCCCAAGATTGACTTTGTGAATTCACTTTTCTTCCTGCACTCATAATATTTCTTTCCAGTTTTTTGACCGTAACTCTTTTAACTCATCTTTAAGTTCAGTAATCTTTTTCTTTTTAGGGGCAATGATATTGAACGAGCCTTCAATTTCGTTCAAATTATCTGAGAAGTACTTAAGCAAAACAGCATCCGCCGCAAAATCCATTTTGACTTTTGTAAAAACATTACGTTTTTTATTAGCGGTATAACTGCCTTTGAATGCTTCTTGTACTTTGATGTATTCCTTCTTTGGATTTAACAATAACTCATCAATGAATTGTGCCAATCCATTGTCGGTCAGAAAAATGAGCCAGTCATAAGATTGAGCCAATACCTTTAGTTCTTTATTGTGATTTTCTGCGGTAAACCAATTCCCGTGATTACTTATTACTCCTACTGTAAGGATGACCTTTTTCAATAGTTCAGTATCTGCAGAATAAATAATTTCTTGTAAAGTTTCACTACGTTGTATATGATATCTCATCCTAACTTAATAACAAAGATAAAGCTTTATTTTAGAACTACAAAGAAATTAATTTAAAAATTTAACCTTCTCCAATTTTACTATTAGTACTGTACCCGAGTAGCTTAATGCCCTAAATGCTTATAGTTTCGTCCGCTCTTTCAACTATACCATTTGTTCTACATTGATTTAAGTTATATCCGACTTATATCATGATTTAACACCTGCGTGGTTTTCATAATTAACAGTATAAACCTTTTGTGCATTAACAAAGCCAAAACTCAATAAGGCAATTACTATAATGAATAAATTATTTAAACCCAAAGTTTCGAGACAAAGCTAACTTCGAGACATTTCGGCTGTCGCCGAAACCCTCAGTCTCCTTAATCTCGAAACCAATAAGGGTTTGTCAAATAATAAAGTATGCAGAATTGACGAAGCTATTTTGTTGTTTGACAATCCCTAAGTTCTATATTTTTACCAAAGTACTAAAGAATAGTAACTGTTATTTTCCTTTCATTTAATTACTATGATTTATTTACACATTAAAATACAAGCAAAACACATTTTAGTCAATTATGATTTTATGCGTATCTATTCCAGAAGTTGTGAAAATTTTCACAAAATATATTCCTCCTATCAATTCTGACAAATCAACAGAAACCTTATCAGAATCTTGTTGTAACGACAAAACTATTTGTCCTGTGCAATTCATTACCTCAAGTTTTTTTATATTATCGGAACTTGTAATAAAAATACGATCGTTTGCAGGAATTGGATAGACTTTAGATTTTTTTGCGATAAACTGATCTACACTAATAAAATTAGCTAACGGAACCGAGTATGCTTCAAGAATATTTGCATTATTCATATTTTGCAAGAACAGAACCAAATCACATTTTTTTGCATTATAAGAAGGATCTATAGAGATACTAAAATCTGCTGTTTGAGTAAGGACAGTACTAAAATCAATTGTTTTTGAATCAAAAAATCTTACTGTATTGTCAAGATCACTAATACCTTGCCATGGATATTCAATGTCACTTTCAGTAATAACGGCAAATAGTTTTATCTCATCATCATAATATGAAGATAACTCTTCAACATCAACACTAATATTAAATTCATAAGGAGAAGTTGAAGTCATTATAACAGTTGGCAATAGTGTGTATAATGATCTCAAATTAAGAGCTGCAGAAATCTGATTAGAATAATAATTCTTTTGATTTATAAGAGAGCCTAAATAGCCTTCAGCGCAATACATCCCATTAACAATAGAGCTTGGACATAATAATTCATTATCTGCATTATCATCAAAAAATGTAGTATAAAAATCTAATCGAGCCCCTGTGCCTGTTGCTTCATATCCTGCATCTTGAACAAAACTTATCACAACATAATCTAAACCTGCAGATTGTAAAAGTGTTAAAGAGTTTCGTATAGAATTTGCTCCCACGCATTCTGTACCAGTAAATATCTCTAATAATGCAAGTTCTCTAGCAACACCTCCGAGTATTTCAACTGGTTCTACCTCTGTTGGAATAGAACTTCCTGCATTCGTTCCATAATATGCAACAACATAATATTCATAATTAGCAGGGTATAGATGTTCATCAAAATAAGTTATTTCACCAACAACTGTAGCAATTTGTTCATCATCTCTATAAATCAAATAAGACTCAGGAGTTCCTGAAATAGGGACATCCCACGAAACCTGTACATTAAAATCATTTTGTACTTCTAAGACAAGATTCTGGGGAGGATTTACAGCGACAACTTGCTCAAAAACAACATCATCAACATAAAATTCAGGTGTTGACTCATCCCAACCATAAAAATCGAAACCGTCCAATGTATTAGAAGTAAAATTAATTCCAGAACTCCAAGCCCCAGAATGAATAAGCTCATCATTTATATATATATCAGTAATATCATTATCAAAATCAAAATACTGAACAACATGTAACCATGTATCATGATTAAACGTAAAAGTTGCAACATCTCCAGTTCCTGATGCATCTATAGAACCCTCTCCATTATTAAAAAAAATCTGACATCCATTATGATATACAGATGTTGCGGGATTAAATACCTGCATTGGAGAATAAAACCCACACCGACCTGTAGGGACATATAAATAAAAACCCATCTTATATCGATTTACACTGAGTGTTCCAACAATCATTACTGCGTCATTTCCTGCACCAACAACTAATGACTTAGTGCCACCATGTGCATAAGCATCTGAGACAACTGGATCTTCAATAGACCCAGGATTGTTATTCCATGTAGTCCAAGTGGCTGGTACTTGCTGCGAAATTCCACCCCCAACATTCAGACTTTCAAAATCTTCATTATAAACCACTTGAGCATTTGAACTCATTGCTAAAAAAGCGATAAATCCAATAATTACGTTTATTCTTTTCATAGGTAATTAAATTTAAGTTGTGTAAAATTGTTTTAATTATTAACTGTAAAGTTTCACTACGTTGTATATGATATCTCATCCTAACTTAATAACAAAGATAAAGCTTTATTTTAGAACTACAAAGAAATTAATTTAAAAATTTAACCTTCTCCAATTTTATTATTAGTACTGTACCCGAGTAGCTTAATGCCCTAAATGCTTATAGTTTTGTCCGCTCTTTCAACTATACCATTTGTTCTACATTGATTTAAGTTATATCCGACTTATATCATGATTTAACACCTGCGTGGTTTTCATAATTAACAGTATAAACCTTTTGTGCATTAACAAAGCCAA
>Ga0265295_1003858_pt1 | contig 21025 bp, 16 predicted proteins | sample Munlansysbiofilm_FD_192503 | JGI IMG/M metagenome (GOLD analysis project Ga0265295, IMG submission 192503) | Leachate microbial communities from a municipal landfill in Southern Ontario, Canada - Methane capture system biofilm | ecosystem: Engineered > Solid waste > Landfill > Unclassified ... | reverse complement strand
GATGCGCGCATCCGCCCCATTCATCCATATCCGGATCCATGGCCGTGGCCGAACTGAGCGGCACCGTTCCGTCGCCCTGATGGCGGATGGGATCGTCCGTCAGGCCAGGGACCTTTTCTCCCGCTGTGGTCATGCGCAGCAGATAGAGGCGCTGGCCCTGTTCACGGACGCATTTCTGCAGTTTGATGAGCAGCGTGTTGCCCGGCACCACGTCGCTTAACGCGCCGTTTGCGTCCCGCCAACGCACCTCCCCGTATTGGCCGAAGCGGTTGAAATCGGCCACGCAGTTCAAGTCCTTCAGGTGTCGCTGCGGCTTGTCCTCGCGGGAATACTTCTCCACCTGCGCCTCCAGAACATGCTGCGTGATGTCCCGCGCTAGCCAGCACACTTCCGTGATGGTCTCATGCTCGCCGTTGCTGAAAAGCTGGATCGTACGCGGATGGCTGTACGGTCCAATGAGGTTATGAACCTCCTTCGCATCCGAAATAAACACGCCCAACTGTTCGGCAATACTGAGATTATCCCCCCTTGCGTCTTCCCTTGTTTCGCCGCCAAAGGCTTTTTCAATTGTCTCTGCATCCTCGGCATGAGGCTGAAACCATTCACCATGGATAAGGCCCCAATAGTCCTGATGGTGGCTTTTGGCGTAGATTTCCTCATACGGGTCGTTTTTCGGGTAGGATGTGAACGTTTCCGGGTCGTCCAGGTCTTGGATATGCAGCCAGGCCTTTTCCCCCTTGTTGTTGCGGTAGAACTGATTGGGAAGAAGCTGAAGAACTCCGGGGGCGTGGGGCATGATGGCGGTCATGTGCGGGCCGCTGGGCCCAAGTACCTCGCTGACAATCCGGCCGAGAAAGCCTTTCGCTCCCGTGCCTGCGATGGCCCGGTGGTAGGCGTCCGGCGCTCCATGCACGGGTTGGGCGCCATGCACGACGCCCAGCACTTTTTCGGCCACGGCCTCTCCGCCCGCCCCGGCCAGGGCATACCGGGTCACCAGACCGCCCATGGAGTGGGAGATGATGATAACCTTGTCCGCTTTGACTTTTTCCAGAATGAAATGTTGCAGAAGAGTCCCGGACGCTTCGCACGAAGCCACCCAGTCAAAGCCAAAGGCATAAACCGGCAAATCCAGAAATACTTTCAGGGGCGTCTTCCAGTCATTCAGCCCGCCGAGCAATTCCCCGAAATAGTCCCAGGCCAGACCGGCCCAGCCGCGCTCTTCGGCCTTAGGGTACTTCTTGCTGATTTCAGGATTCCCACTGTTCATGACTTTGCGGCCTTTTTTGATGAGGAGGTTGTAGCGCTTCTCCGGGGCACACCAAAAATAGTTTTTTCCCATGAACTTCACAGCATCCGGATCCCAAACGGGCTCATTGTCCAGGTTGCTCAACCTCGAAGCCATGACCCCCGGCACCACCACGATGGCCACGGTCTGCCGCTTGACCCGGAGGACGTGGGTCCGGTTCACCTCGCAATTGGAGGCGACGAGGGGCTGGAACATTTCCTGCGGCGTTTTTTGGTGAATTCTGGGACCGATGTATTCATCCTTGGCGTGCTTGATCCTGACCATTTTTTTCACGGCAGCACCTTCTGGTAAGCGGGTTCTTCATACAGCTTCACGTGGGTTTCGATGTCCTGGCAGAGAAAATAGTCGATGGACACATCGTTGGTCGCCGTTCCCTGCGGATCGAGCCAGACGACATTGTGGATCAGGGACATGGGGGAGGCGTTTTCCTTGGAGCCGCAAACCGGAACACACGTAAAGAGCTCCAAGCCTCCGGCGAGGATGGACTCCTGCGCCGAATCGTCTCCCCGCTCTTCCTCTCCCTGTGATTCCAGCACAAAGGCGATCCAGTACTCTTTGGGACAGTCCAGACAAATGGGTTCAGCCACGGTGACCTCCTTGGGCGTAGATGTTGCGCATGGCGGCCGGAGTCTTGAGCGTGAAGGCGGTACGGGTGTTATCCTGCATGACTCACCTTCTTGCTCAAAGAAGTTCCATGACGCGGACGTTGCATGTTCTGACGCTTTCCCTGGACACGTGCACATGGGCCAGCGTACATTCTGCTCAAAGAAGAATATATTGGTAGTGATGAGAGACAATGTGTTTGTGATGCGTACGCATCACAAAAAAGGATCTCTGTGCTGGACGACGTGCAGACGGTTCCTGCCCAAAAGCAAATGGAGCTCGGCAAACGGTCTTCTTTTGACGATTTTGCTTGAGCGCTGTAAGCCAACAAAGACAACGGATATCGTTCGTCAACAACCACGCTGTTTCACGCGCCAAAACACGATTCATTGCAGGGAGAATCGATGAACAAACCGAAAGTTGCTGTCGTTACAGGCGGAGCGCAGGGTATCGGCAAGGCGATCTGTGACGCCTTGGCCGCACAGGGAATTTGCGTACGCACCATCGATGTGCAGCCGAACAACGATTTTGTTGGGGACATTGCGGACGAGCGCGTACTGCGCAATTTTGCGGCCCAGGTCATCAGGGATCACGGCGCCGTCGACTATCTGATCAACAACGCCTGCCTGTCGCGGGGAGGCCTCAAAACCTGCTCGTGGAATGACTTCAATTACGTGCTGCGCGTCGGCGTGACCGCGCCCTTTCTGCTGACCCAGCTGTTTCTCGACCATTTCAGCGCTCAGGCCAGCATCGTGAACATTTCTTCCACCCGTCACCTGATGAGCCAGGCCGACACGGAAAGCTACACCGCGGCCAAGGGCGGCATCACGGCCCTGACCCACGCCATGGCCGTCACTCTGGCCGGGAGGGTGCGGGTCAACTGCATCTCTCCGGGCTGGATCGACACCACCGGCTCCCGGTTCGACCGCCCCGATGCCGACCAACACCCCGCAGGCCGCGTCGGCACTCCCGCAGACATCGTCAACATGGTGCTGTTCCTGTGCGATCCCAAAAGCAGCTTCATCACCGGACAGAATTTCACCGTGGACGGCGGCATGACCACGCTCATGGTCTACCACGGCGACCATGGATGGACGTACGCCCCGCAGGAACCGGGCGCCACGTAGGAAGGCCGTTGGTCACTGCACAATTCAGCGCAAACCGATCAGACGTTGCCCTATCCAGCTGACATTCCCACGTTTTCGGGATATCAGGTTGCAACAGATTTCCTTCAGCGCGGTCCGCTCCGGCCGCAAGGCACAACCATGGCAGACCAAAAGCGTGCAAAGATTCTGGTGGTGGATGACGCAGAGCTGAACATCGACATCCTGGTCGAATTCCTCGGCGGAGAATACGACGTCGTCACGGCCGCAAGCGGCCAGCGGGCGCTGGAAATCGCCGATTCCGCATCGCCGGACATCATCCTGCTCGATGTCGTGATGCCCGGCATGGACGGCTTCGAGGTCTGCCGCAGGCTCAAATCCGATGAAAGGACCGCCGACATCCCGGTCATCTTCATCACCGCCCTCGACGACGTCGCCGCCGAGACCACGGGCCTTGCGCTGGGGGCCATCGATTTCATCACCAAGCCCTTCAATCCGGGGGTGGTCAGGGCGCGGGTCGCTAACCACCTCGCCCTACGCGAGGCAACCCGGCTCAAGGAGGACGTGGAGCGGATCATGCGCCACGACCTCAAGTCCCCCCTGACCACGGTTATCACCCTGCCGCAGCTGCTGCTCATGGACGACAACCTTGAAGAGGCCCAGCGGAACATGCTCCGGCGCATCGAGGACGCCGGCTACACCCTCATGGCCATGATCAACCTCTCCACCACCCTCTTCCGCATGGAGCGGGGCAGTTACGAGCTGAAGCCCGAAAACATGGACATGGCCGCCGTGACGCGCAAGGTCCTGGCCGGTTTCACGGAGACGGCCGCCATGCGCCGCATCGAACTGCAGATGCTCTCCGGCGGACAGGAAAAAATCCCTTTCCGGGGCGAGGAGCTGCTCTGCCACTCCATGCTCTGCAACCTCGTCAGCAACGCCCTGGACGCCTGCCCCCGCAGGGAAATGGTCCACGTGTCCCTGCACCCGCTGGCCGTGGGCGGCGTGCGCATCGACATCGTGAACAGGGGCCAGGTGCCGCCGGAACTGGGGGACAGATTCTTCGAGAAGTACGCCACCTCCGGCAAGACGCACGGCATCGGCCTTGGGACCTATTCGGCCAGGCTCATCGCGCGGGCCCACGGCGGGGACATTTCCATGGAGAGCGGAAACGGTCTGGTGACCGTCAGCGTTTGCCTGCCTGGCTGAGCCCCTTGGCGCGGCGGGCAAGGATGCCCTTGAGCTTGCGTTCGAGGGTGTCGGGGGCGAAGGGTTTTACGATGTAGTCGGTCACGCCGTGCCTGACGGCCTCGATGATGCTCCGCTCCTCGGCTTCGGCAGTGATGGCCAGGACGGGAATGTCGGCGAACTCCCTTTCCGAAGCGCGGATGCGCTGCAGCAGTTCAAGGCCCGTCATGCGCGGCATGCTCCAATCCAGGAGCAGGAGTTCGAAGGAATGGTCCTGGAGCATTTCCCAAGCCATCTGGCCATCCTCGGCGAAGGATATTTTGGAATAACCGAATTTTCGTATGACATCGGCGATGGTGTGACGCATGGTCGGATAATCATCGACGATCAGAACGGGAATGGCGGAGTTCATGGCGTACGCCCTGATGGTTGCTCGTTGCTTTGTGCCGAAGGCCAAACGTCTGGCGCGACCACGCGCCCGCATCCGTACGGCGGAAAAGACCTTTTCCTTTCGTTTCCATGATTTCATCAAGATTGCAACGCCGCAAAAACAGTGCCCGGCGCGGCCTAAGGCGTCCACATCCCCCGCAAGAGCGCGATCTCCGCGGCATACCCGGGAAGTTCGTTGGGTGTTTCCAGATAGAACGGCAAGCGCCTGAGGCGAGGATGGTTGATGATGCGCGCCAGGGCATCCAGGCCGATGCGTCCTTCCCCGATGCACGCGTGGCGGTCCTTGCGACTTCCCCTCTCGTTCAAGCTGTCGTTGAGATGAATGGCGCGCAAACGGTCCAGGCCGACGACATGGTCGAACTCCTCCAGCACCCCGTCAAGATCGTGCACGATATCGTACCCGGCGTCATGGATGTGGCAGGTGTCCAGACAGACGCCGAGCTTTTGCGGCAGCCGCGCGCGGTCCAGGATGTCCCGTAGTTCAGCGAAGGTCCCGCCTACTTCGCTGCCCTTGCCGGACATGGTTTCCAGCAGCACGGTGGTGGTCATGTCCGGCCGCATGACGGTGTTAAGCTGGTCCACGATGAGCGCGATGCCCTCCTCGATTCCCTGCCCCACGTGGCTGCCGGGATGGAACGTGTACAGGTTGCCGGGCAGGCTCTCCATGCGGGCCAGATCGTCCCGCATGACCTCCAGGGCGAAGCGCCTCACTTTCGAATCCGCCGAACACGGATTGAGCGTATACGGCGCATGGGCCAGAAACGGCCCCAGGCCGTGCTCCCGGGCCAGATCCAGAAATGCGGTCACATCAAGCGGGTCCAGGTCCTTGGCCTTGCCGCCGCGCGGATTGCGGGTGAAAAACTGAAACGTGCTCGCGTCGATCTCAAGTGCCGTCCTGCCCATGGCCAGAAAACCCTTGGAAGAGGAGAGATGACAGCCGATGTTCAACATGATGTGTCTCCGAAATTTCGATTATAAATATCGCTGTAAAAGCCGGCATCCTCTTGGCGGCGGGAATGACTCCCCCCGGCTCACAATGAGCGACCTCTTCGTAACATCTTGGGTCGGGCCCAGGCGTAAGCCGGACGCCCGGCTGTTCCTGGTGGCAAATCCGTGTCACGAGGCTCCCGGGTCTTGAAAAAGAAAGCCGCCTGCAGGGCGGCCTTCCTTCTCATTGCCAAAGGCACGCCCCTAAATCTTGAACTTGCTGACCATGGTATCGAGGCTGGCGGCCAGCCCGGACAGATTCTCCGCGTTCTGGTGCACGGCCGCGGCCGTGGAGGTGACATCGACGGCCACGATGCGGACCTGTCCCACGTCACGGGCGATGTCGCGCACCAACGCGTCCGCGTGGGCCACGTTTTCGTTGACCTGTTGCACGCCCACCGATGCCTGACCGACGTTCTCGGCGATATCGCGGGTGGTCACGGACTGCTCTTCCACCGCCGCCGCAATGGACCCGACAATGACATCCACGTCGCCGATGACGCTGGTGATCTCCCCGATTTCCGCCACGGTCTGGTTGGTGGCCTTCTGAATACCCTGGATGCGACTGCGGATCTCCTCCGTTTCCTTGGCGGTCTGCTGTGCCAATTCCTTGATCTCGTTGGCGACCACGGCAAAGCCGCGCCCGGCCTCTCCCGCCCTGGCCGCCTCGATGGTGGCATTCAAAGCCAAGAGATTGGTCTGGGAAGAAATCGCGGTGATGGATTCAGTCACCTTGCCTATGTCCCGCGTGGCCGCGCCCAGCTCGCTGACCTGGGTGGTGGCCTTGTGCGCGGCGGACACGGCCCGGACCGTCATCTCCTTGGCCTTTCCGGTACTGACCGCGATCTCGGAGATCGTGGCGCTCATCTCCTCGGAATTGGTGGCCACGGTGCCGATATTGACCGTGAACTCCTCCATGGCCGCAGCCACGGTGTTCATGTTCGAACTCATGTCGTTCGTGGAGGACGCGGCCTCGCTGGAGGTTTTCGTCATGGTGCCGGCATAGCTGTTCAGGCTTCCGGCCAGCTGCAAGAGTCCCTGGGAAGCACCGGCCACCTCGTTGGAATTGCGGGCCACATCCGCGAGCATGGTCCGGATCTTGTCCATGAGCTTGTTGAACCAGGAGCACAGTTCACCGATCTCGTCGCCGGAGGTGACCGCCAGACAATCGGTCAGATCGGCCCGGTCTTCCGTGATGTCGACGATGCGCGTCTTCATCGAGGAGAGCGGGCGAATGATAAGCCGCATGAGCACAAACGAACTGATCAGCCCGGCGGCCATGAGCACCACCGCCATGAGCGCCAGGATATAGAACCCCACCTCGCGGATCGCGGTGGTCCATGCGGAGGCGTCAAAGGCATAGACCAGCACGCCGACTTGTCCGCCCGCGTAATCCCTGACCGGGAAAGCGGCCAGAGCCAGGTCGCCGAACCTGTTGTAAACGGTCTTCTGTTGTCCTTGCAGTAAGAAATCCAGGGTCACGTGGCTTTCAACCCGGCCGTCCTCGGTAGGGGTGACCAGCACGAATTCGTCTCCGACCAAGGGATTTTTATCCGGATTCTGCAGAGCTGTGGCCACGGACAGATTCGCGGCGTTCATATACACGGCCATGCTCTGCCCTTCCCCGGACGCGGCACCCGCGATGACGGATTCGAAGGATTCAAGAGTCTCGACCGACCCCAGCTGCTTCCCGTCCGCATCCACCACCGGAGCGATGCCGCGGATGGCGAACCCGCCGCTGCCGACCTCGATGCCCTTGATGGGCTTGCCGTCGGTGTTGACCTGCACGACCGTCTCCCTGAAAGAGGTCAGGTCATCGGAGATGTCGACCCACTCCCCACCGCGCTTGGTCTGCTTTTCCCTCCACAGGCGCACGAGGCTGCGCGCCTTGGGCAGATGGAAATGCAGTTGCATGGCTTTGCCCGAGATGCTCTTGAACCCGGCCAGATCGTCTGCAAGCAACCGCCGCAACTCATCCCGGGCCTGTTGCATAAGCGGGTCCGCTTCATTTTCGATATTGCCGAGGTGAGCCAGCTCAAAGGCCTGCACCACATCCGTCCGTCTGGAAAAAAGAGCCGCTTTTTCAAGCCCCTGGGTCGCCAACGTGGTTATGGCGGTGTCCACCTCGCGCGATTTCTCCTCGGCGATGGAGCGCAGCAATTGCCCCTGAAAATCGGTCAGCTGCGAACGGATCAGCAGGCCGCCGGCCAGGCCCAGAATCACGACCGAAACGAACAAGGGGAGAATGAATTTGGATCTAAGTTTCATACCATCACTCCAAGCAATTGATTTCAAAAGCGGATTTTTCCCACTATTTATTTTTTAACACAGCAGTGAGGCAACATCAATCACCCACAAAAAACGAGCTCGCTCTGAGCGTCCTGTTCTTGCTTGTTGCTCAAAATACTTCAGTGCACAATTGTGTTTTAAGATAAAAAGTCCCTGGATTGATCTCAACCCAGGGACTTTAGAATGCGAGCAACGCCTTATGCGCTATTTTTTGCGCTCCAAACAAAGCGCATGAGTCGTACATGCCGTCACACATGCAGGCTCTAACCCTGCATCAAGCCGATCCATACAGTAATCGCATTTCCCAACAACGTTTTCGTCCTCATGCAACACGGGAATATTCCATGGACACGCAGCTATGCATGCTTCGCAACCGATACAAAGTTCTTTGATCACGTAGACCAGGCCATCCGATTCACGGCGCACCATGGCTTCCGTGGGGCACGCCGCCACGCAGGCAGGATCATCGCAGTGATAGCAACTGCGAAAAGAGGATTTCATCACGATCTTGCCATCTTTAAGTTCCGGCTTGCCGGAAGTATGCACAGCATACTTTATTCCGACTGGATTATTATTCTTGACCTTGCAGTGCACTTCACAGGCTTTGCAGTGAATGCAACGCTTCTTGTCCAGCTTCATTCTGTAATTACTCATCGCTGCCCCCTAGATTTTGCGCACGCCGACAAAATGTTCCTGCATGGAGAGACATCCGCCACCCTTGTCCCAGCTTTCAAGGCCGCCGGGCATGAGTTCGTGGTCGGCCGCGCCCTTGCCGATGGCCCGGGATTCCACGGACAGCTTGTGCCCGAATCCGTGAACCATGAAGAGGGCTTCCGGATGCACGCAATCGGTTACGAAAGCCCGGATCTTGCCGCTTTCGCCCCTGACGGAAAAGACCTCGATCAGGTCGCCGTCGGCAATGCCCATCTCTTCCGCGCGGCTGGTATGAATCCAGGCCACGTTCTCGGGCATCTGTTCGGCCAGAAGAGGATTGTTGACCGTGTGCCCCTGGGTGTGCACCCCAACCCGGCCAAAAGCGATGCGGAACATCCCCTGCGGCGGATGGGCCGGAGACGCATACGGGGGCAGCGTATCGTGCCCGGCCTTGGCCCATTTGCCGCTCGACATCTCGATCTTGCCCGACGGAGTCGGCAGCGTGATCTCGGACATGGGGCGGTACAGGGGCTTGTCGGCCAGCTCCACAAAACCCTTGGCGTCAAAGTCCGCGATGCTGACGCCGGTGTCCTGCAGCTGGTAGTTCCAAAGATCCTCGATAGTTTCAAAAGCCAGGGGATCAAGCCCCAGACGCTTGGCCAGACCGCAGATGATCTCCCAGTCGGCCCTGGAATCAAAGGTCGGCTCCTGGGCGCGGTGGCGGACAAAGAACTGGGGCTTGAGACCCGACTTGCCGGCGATGATGCTCTCGCGCGCCAGGTAGGTCGACAAGGGCAGGACCACATCCGAATTCCAGGCCGTGTCGGACCAGGAGAAGGTGATGCTGACCAAAAGATCCAGCTTTTCCCATTTCTTCTTCAAAGCTTCCGGATCGGGCATGGCCATGAGCGGATCGTGGCGGAAGCAGAGGTAGGCTCTGACAGGATACGGCTCGCCGGTGACGATGGCGTCGTAGGCGAGGTTCACCAGGCCCGGGCCTCCGTCGAACTGCGGATACTTCCAGCCCACGCCGTCGGCCCGCTTCTCTTCCGGCTTGGGAAAAAGATCGACCAGTTTCTTCAGCCCCTTGCGGCCCACTTCCTTGGCCGCGTTGACAAAGGGCAAGCCGCCCTTGGCGCCGATGGAGCCGAGCAGGGCATTGATGATGTAGGCCGTGCGGCAGACCTGAAACGAATCATTGTAGCGGGCGACCATCCAGCCGGGATGCCAGACCACGCTGGGCGCGGCCGCGGACAGCTGGCGGGCCAGATCGACGATCGCCTCGGCCGAAGCGCCGGTTTCGGCGGCAGCCCACTGGGGCGTGTACGGCTTGACGAATTCTTTGAGCTGCTCGAATCCGTCCACGAACTGCTCGACGTATTCCTTGTTGTAGAGCCCCTCGTAAATGAGCGCATGAATGACCGCGAGATTGAAGCCGTAGTCCGTGCCCGGGCGGATGAGAAAGAAATTGTCGGCCTTGCTCGCGCTGACGGTGCCGCGGATGTCGATGACGGTCAGCTTTGCGCCCCCGGCGATTCCGTCCAGGGCCGCATTGACCTCGGCCACGTTGATGGCCTCCATGATATTGCGGGTCTGGAGAATGATATGCTTGGCGTTGCGCAGGTCATAGGCCACCATCTTGCGGCCCACGCCGATGACGGACTGCGCGCCGTGCTGCACGTTGCGGGCGCAGGAGGCGTCATGGTTGCAATAGTTGGGCGAGCCGATGCCGCGCATGAAGGCCTGGTGCAGGTCGGGAAAGGGGCCGCCACGGTCGGACCACAGCACCGAGCGGGGCCCGTGCTCGGCCATGATGCCCTTGAGCTTGTCGGCCACGTAATCCAGGGCCTCGTCCCACGACACGGCCTTCCACTTGCCTTCGCCGCGTTCGCCCACCCTGATGAGCGGAGTCTGCGGCTTTTCCGAATCCTGCTCCAGAGCGATGCCTGCCGCTCCGCGAGCGCACAGGCCCTTCTTGAGCGGAGAAAATTCGTTTCCCTGGATGCGAACGGCCTTGCCGTCCTGCACGTCCACCTGGATTGGGCAGCGCACGGTGCACATGCCGCAGACACTGAACACTGATTTTGTTGCCGTCATGGCCATCTCCCGCTGATAAGAGGCGAAACCCGAAATCGGACCCCGCTGATGGTTATTCAATATGATTTTTCGTCACTACCTGCAGACGGGGGGTAAAGAAAACACACCTGGATAATGACCATTTTTTCACAAGCGACGTCTTGGCAAATCTTCATCCTGGTCCGTTTTTTTCCGAGGTTTGTATCATTTTCGCGTAACTCATCCCCCCCTTGCCCGTAAAAACTACCCTGACCCCAACATTGTGAATCCGGAAAAACACGGAAAAAAAGGCCGCCTATTTTTTGAGCACGGGGGGCTTTACGCCGATCAGCGTCAATCCTCGAACCTTTTCCAGGAAGTAGTTCCGGCCCACATCATTCCGCTCCTCCCCCGGTCGCAGGGTCGAGATGACCAGGCGGCCGACCACGGCCCGCCCTTCGCTCCCGTCAGGCAAGGCGGTACGCACTCCCCAAATATTGTGCAGCAGGAGCGGATCGCCCCGCCCGTCCGTGCCGAGATAAAGCCCGATGTGTCCCGGCAACCAGACAAGAGAGGCAAACGGCACGCCCTGCGTGCGGATGGCGTGGAGTTTGGCTTTGACTTCCATCCCCTCCAGGGAAATAAGCTCTCCGCCATGTTGCGCCTGCTGCGAGGAATTGCGCGGCAGCCAGATGCCAAAGGGCAGGAAGAGGTCGCGCATGCTGGAGGAGCAGTCCCGATTCTCGAACATCCCCCCCCACCCGTACAGCTGACCGGACATGGCGTCGGCCAGTTCCGCCACGGAGCGCGAAGTCAGCGGCAGGGGCATGCGCGACGCTTGCGGATAGCCGAGCTCGGCCAGGGCCATTTTCGCCCGTCCGGCGGCGTCCCGAACCGGAACCTTGACCATGAAGCCCTGTCCGCTGCGGGAATCAAGGGGAAAGATGGCCCCGATATGGGTCTGGCCCAGAAACATGCCCTGCCCCACCAGCGAGGTTTCATCCTGGCGCAAGGCCACCATGGCCTTTGATTCATAGCGCGCGCAGAAATCCCCGTCCGTCAGCGCCACATCCTCATTGCGCACCCACCCGCTGGCAAAGGCCGTCTCGACATAGTACCAGGCCCGGTCCAGGGACGCATGGCTGATGAAGACAGGCGTGCCCATCCACACCGCGGTGTTCTGAAAATAATCAAAAGGGAAGCCTTCGCCGGGCTTCGCCGGGTCCAGAAAAAACGGGCGGTTCGAGGGCAGCACCCGCAAGGCGGTGTTGCGCACGGTAATGGCCGCGGCACGCAAAGACGGATAGGCAGGCAGATCCTGCAAGGCCACGACATGCGCCCACCGGACCTGCGGATACGGCTGCAGATTTTCGGCGTAGCCCTGCTTGGAACCGAGACTGCGCACGCCCCAGGAAATGTCGGTCGCGGACAATGATGCTCGGACCTGCTTCCACGGCGCAAAAAAGCGCTCCAGGGCGCGCTCATGCATGGCCACCTGCGCCGCCGGGGCCAGCAGCGGATGATCCGAGACCTGCACGGCCTGGCTGGCCCGCTGCGGCACGTCAAGGACAATCCCGGAAAGCGGATCCGCGCGCAGCGGCGCCTCGTCCGTCTCCGTCAGCGCCGGGCCGGAGTCAGGCTTGAGGTCGGCCGGGGGCCTGCCCGCGCAGGCGCTCAGGAGCACGGTGCAAAGCATCACGCACACTCCGAAAACCAGACCGCGCAAAATTCTGTTCATGCTCTTGAGTCCATGCGTTGATGTTCAAAAAAAACGCCTGACGCTTCTCTGCGCTCAATACACCTTGCGCCGCGAAAAGCCCTTGCCGATGACGTTGAACGTGTTCTCGAAAATGACGAAAGCTTCGGGGTCCAGAGTGAAAATCAATTCCTCAAGCTTCTTCTGCTGCACGTTGTTGACCACGGTCATGACCACCTGCTTGCGCTGCCCGGTGTATCCTCCGCGCCCGTCCAGCAGGGTCACTCCCCGGTTGGCTTCCTTGATGATCGCATCCGAGATGATCTGGGCATGATCGGAGACGATGAACACAAGCTTGCGCTGGTTGAACATGCTGAGGACATAGTCCATGATCTGGCTGGTCACGAAAACCATGATCAGGGAATAGAGCACCGTGTCCGTGTCCAGCAGCGTGAAACTGACCGAAAACAGGGCCGCATTGAACGCAAAGCTGACCTGGCCGATGCGGAACCCGAAGCGCTGGTGCAGGAGGATGCCGAGGATGTCCAGGCCGCCGGAAGAACCCAGGGAACGCATGCTGATTCCCGATCCCGCGCCGAGCACGGCGCCACCGGCAATGGCCGCCAGCAGGCTGTCGTGCACGGGGAGGGCAAAGGTGATGACCTCCATCCACGCGGTGATGGCGCACATGCCATAGGCCGTGTACAGCACGAATCGGCCGCTGATCATGGCCCAGCCGATCGCGGCGATGGGAATGTTCAGCATGAAAAGCCACAGTCCCGGAGTCAGAACGTCCGAAAAATAGTAGATCAGCAGGGCAATGCCCGACACGCCGCCAGTCACGAAACCATGGGGCACGGCCACGGATTTGATGGACATGGCGATTAAAAAGCTGCCCACGGTCAAAAGGAAGATGTTCCAGGGGATGGAATAGGCGTAGAGTCGTAGTTTGGAGTTCATGAATGCCAACATGCCGCGTTTGACGAAAATGTCCAGCTTTTACCGATGCGCCTCCCCGGCAGCCCCCGGACCCGAACGTACAAGCGCGTGAACCTTATTCTTGTCCTGCCGCCCTCCCCTGCGCTACGCTGACAAAAATCCATCTTTTGGAGCATCCCATGAGCATCAGCGTTGCCACCCATATTAATTTCACGGCCATGACCCAGATTTTTGCCGAGGCCCAAAACACGGGACGAGACCTTCTCTACGAGCATGAGGTCTACAGCCTGCTGCAAAATCTGGGCTCCGAGACGCCGCCGCGCAGCCTCCTGCTGCAGGCCGGGACACGGCCAACGGACGGGGAACTCCATGCCCTGCCCGGAGACAGGGTCGTGCTCAAGATCGTCTCGCCCTACATCGTGCACAAGAGCGATGTCGGCGGCGTGCGCATCATCCCCAAGCATCCGGACAAGATCCGCTCCACCTGGCGGCGCATGATGTACGAGGTCGCAGAGAACTACGCCGACCGCATCGAACGCCGCCCCGCCCATGCGCCGGCGCACTATCAGGGGTTGACCGGCGACGCTCTGATCTCGGCCATCTCCCAGGATATCCAGGGCGTGCTCCTGGTGCAGTTCATTCCGCCGGACACCACCTCTTTTGGCAACGAACTCCTTGTCGGACTGCGCGCCACGCGCGAGTTCGGCATGATCCTCACCGCCGGAGTGGGCGGCACGGACACGGAACTTTTGGCCGACAATTTCCGCAAGAACCGCAGCATCGTCTCGGCCTCCACCGAACTCAACGACGGCGAGTCCTTTTTCGAGCTCTTCAGGCGCACCGTGGCCTACAAGGTCCTGGCCGGGAAAACGCGCGGCCAGAAACGCGTGGTCGCCGACGAACAGCTGATCGAATGCTTCTCGGCCTTCATCCAGGTCGGCAATCATTTCTCGCCCACCGCCGCCCAGGCCCCGTTCGTCATCGAAGAACTGGAGATCAACCCCTTCGCCTTTTCGGACTTCATGATGGTGCCGCTCGACGGGATGTGCCGCTTCTCACTGCCGCAAAAGGCGCTCGTCGCCCCCCGGCCCGTGGAAAGGATCCACACCCTGCTGCACCCGGGCCGCATCGGCCTGATCGGGGTGTCCACATCCCGCCAGAACTTTGGACGCGTCATCCTGCAAAACGTCCTGGCCCACGGTTTTCCGGCAGGCAAGATCACGGTCATCCACCCGACCGCCCCGAAAATCGACGGCGTGGCGTGCGCAAAAGGGCTTTCCGCCCTGGATGAGCCGCTGGACCTCTTCGTGGTGGCGGTGGCGGCCGAACATCTGCCGGAGCTGATCGAGGAGATCATGCGCAGCAAAAAGGCCAGGTCCGTGCTGCTCATCCCGGGCGGCCTGGGCGAAACGCAGGACAGCAAGGCCATGGCCGAAAAGATCATGGCCCTCATCAATGAAGGGCACAGGCAAGGCGACGGACCAGTCTTTCTGGGCGGCAACTCCATGGGCGTCATTTCCCATCCCGGAAACTACGACACCTGGTTCATCCCCGAAAAAAAACTGCCCAAGGGCCGGGGACAGCACCATCGCAACTCCGCTTTCATCAGCCAATCCGGAGCGTTCATGGCCACACGCATGAGCCGCACCCCGGAGCTGGACCCGGCCTATCTCATCTCCATCGGCAACCAGAACGACCTGACCCTGGGCGACTTCATGGCCTACTTCAAAACCCATTCGGACACGGACGTGGTCGGAGTCTACTGCGAAGGCTTCAACAACCTCGACGGCGTGCACTTCACCCGCGCCGTGCGGCAGGCGGTCCTGGCCGGCAAGGAGGTCATCTTCTACAAGGCCGGCCGCACGCCCGAGGGCAAGACCGCAACGTCCAGCCACACGGCCTCCCTGGCGGGCGACTACACGGTCTGCGAATCCTGCCTGACCCAGGCCGGGGCCATGGTTGCCAGATCCTTCAACCAATTCACGGAACTCTACATGCTGGCCAAGGGGCTGCATGGCAAAGCCATTCCCGGAAACCGCATGGCCGCCGTTTCCACGGCCGGGTACGAGGCGGTCGGCATGGCCGACAACATCACGGCTGACGACTTCGAGCTGCGCATGGCCACCTTCCGCCCAGCGACACGGCAGCGCATCGCCAAGGCGCTGGAGGCCTGCGGACTCGAACGGCTGGTCGAGGTCAAGAACCCGCTGGACATGAACCCGGCGGCCACTGACGGACTCTTCACGGAGGTCGTGGAAGCGCTGGCGGCGGACCCGGGCGTGGATCTGGCCGTCATCGGCATGATCCCGCTCACTCCGTCCCTGTCCTCGCTGGACATGGACGCGAGCCAGAACATCGCCGAGCGCATCGGCGCCATCGCGCGGCACAGCCCCAAACCCATCGTGGCCGTGGTCGACGGCGGCGAGATGTACAATCCCTTCGCGGCCATGCTGCGTGAACGGGGCATGCCTGTGTTCAGGGACGCGGACCGGGCCGTTCGGGCTCTCGGGCTTTATGTCCAGGCCCGGCTGGGCGCGGAAAACCTGCGTTGCAGAAGAGGGGGAAACGTCGAAGAAAAAAAGGCTAATCCTCTGCGCTGCGGCGCAGATTCTTGAGGCGCGACTGCTTTGCCTTGGAGGCAAGGCGTCTTTCCTTGGAGGCCCGGGTGGGTTTGGTGGCCCGGCGGGGCTTGGGGCGCACGGCGGCCTGGGCCACCAGATGCGCCAGACGCTCCAGAGCGGCCTTGCGGTTGCCCTCCTGGGTGCGATGCGACTCGGCCCGGATGACCAGCTCTTTCTCCACGGTAAGGCGTCGGCCGGCCAATGCCTCAAGACGGGCCAGCCCGTCCTCGTCCAGGCCGTGAATCGCATCCAGGCGAACGCGCAGCCGGACAGCCGTGGAAACTTTGTTCACATTCTGGCCGCCGGGACCGGAGGCACGGATGAATTCGAGGCGGATGTCCTCGTCTTCGATATGTACGCGGGGTGTAATGAACATGGGGGACGTGTTAGCGAAAATGTTGATGTTCCGAAAGCGAAAAGGGCGGCCAATGCCGCCCTTTTCGCGCTGGATTCGTGTTTTCTATCAGCCGCAGCTTCCGCCGCACCCGCAGGAGGAGCAACCGCCCTCGCCCTCTGGGAAGACCATGCTCGATTCCACGGTGAAACCCATATTCTGGTCAAAAAGAACCGTCATGGGTTTGGCCTGCTCGAACAGGTCGCCTTCGACCAGGAAGGAGTATCCGTCCACGTCGAAAGTCTGATCGTTGTCTTTCATCTCGTCCAGGGCCAACCCGAGACGGGGTCCGCCGCAACCTGACGCCAGATATATACGAATGGGTTCCTTGTCCTTGCCGCCGAAATGCTCATCCAGCTGCGCTTTTGCCGCCGGTTGGAGAGTAAACATAGATGCCTCCTATAGTTTGAATAGGTAAAAATTTAATCCCGACAAAACAGATGTCAACACCTGCGGTGCCGAACAAACAAAAGCCGGCACGAATCCGGACATGCGCCTCCCGCGAAGACCAAAAAAAAGCGGACTCCGGGCCCGCTTCTCGTCAATCTGAAAACTCAAACAGTCAGCGCATCAAATAAAAACCGAGATCGCTGTCGTAGCTCTTCTGGTCCGCAAACTGGCATCCGACATACCTCTCGCTCAGGTATTTGACACGGGTCAGACGGGTGACTTCCGTGCGTCGCGAGTCGTCCAGGCGAAAACGAACCTTGATCAGAGCCCCCCGAACTAGGCGATGGGAGAGCAACGTGGTAAACCCGACGCCATTCAAAGAAATATTATCCAGCAGAAAATCACCCGCCTCGCCAGTATCCGGATTCTCGAACTGCCCAGCGAGCTGCACATTCTTGCGGTAATACTGCCTGCGCTCCATGGCCTGCTTTTCCTCGTTGAGGAGCAGCACAAGATTTTCGGCCACGTTGCGAAATTTGCGAAAGCCCCGGGGCGCGGTCTTGCTGGTGTCGCAAATCCCGAGCAGCGGAGTGACATCGTCCTGAATGCCGGACACGACATCAAGGATTACGGAAAAATACGGCATCTGTCTGGTCGCGCTTTGCTGGGCGATCTTGGTGTTGATGCGCTGGCTGACATCAAGGGCGGCCGGCCTGGCCGTATTGGGCATGATCACCGCAAACCTGTTGGAGGCGATGCGGCATGCCATATCAACCTTTCGCACTTCATCGACCAGGACCACCGCAAGCATCTGAATGATCTTGTCCACGCTCGACGGCCCGTATTCCTCGTTGAGCCTGCGCAGATTCTCGATCGTGAGCAGCACCACGCTCGACGGCGTGCCGTATCGCTTGCAGACTTCGATCTCGCGTTCCATGTAGCGATCGAAAGTCCGCTTGTTCGGCAACCCGGTGAGCTGATCCGTTTCGGCCATGCGCCTCATGGCCTGAAAATAATATGCCCGCTCCAACGCAACGGCCGTGACCTCCGCAATGGCTGCGAAATCCGCCAAAGTCTTCTTTGTATACGGTTCCCCGTGCCGGGTATCGATGAGTTCCAGGACGCCGTAGACCATGTCCCCGCTCTTGAGCGGGACAGCCATGACCGTTGAGCACCCCTTGGTCTTGGCCGTCAAAAATTGAGTGGCGAAACGCGGATCTTGCGCGGTGTCCTCAATCAGCAGGGCTTCTTGGGTTTCGGCGACCCATCCGGCCAGTCCCGTGCCCTTTCGCAATTTCTTGCCGCTGACCAAATCGGTTTTTTCACCCACAACGTGATTAAAAGTCAGGTCGCCGGTGTCCGGATCCACAAGCAGAAATGCCAAATGCCTGGGAGAAAAATAGCTCTCCACATGGATGCAGATTTCTTCCAGTGTCTTTTGAATGCTGGTTCGATGCGAAAGTCCCCTGGAAATTCCGAGGAGGACATTTATGCATGAAGAAGGCGTAAGCGGCTCCATCTTTGGCTCCTGCTGTTGAGCTGAAACAGATCACTTTGTACAGGATTCATTACTTGGAGAAAAAGCAAGTTTTTGTCAAATATCTTGTATCTTGCAGACCACCACGTGCATATCGCGGGACTTCGCCCATGACTCCAACGCAGACAACGTCGCGGGATAGGGATGACCGATGGCCACTGCCAGCCCGGTGCGCTTGGCCAGGCTTTCGGCTTTTTTGAGCTGCAGCAGGACTGCATGTTCCTTGGCCGTGTTGTCGAGAAAGATATGCCTTCTGTAATAGCGCATGCCCAACGTCTTACTCACGTCACGCACGCAACTTTTCGGCGTGGTCAGGCTGTCCACAAAAAACTTTCCCTGCCCCTGCAGATGCTTAAGAACAACGGTCATGGCCTTTTTGTCCTGAGTCAAACGCGACCCCATGTGATTATTGACCCCATCCACATCCGGCAGACGCGCCAGATTATCAACCAAGGTCTGCTCCAAAACGGCCGGAGTCATATTCACGCGCAAGGTGCCGGGACCGGAATTGGCCAATTTGGGATAGCCTTCCGGTTCGCTGGGGAGATGCAGCAGCAATTCAAGATTTTCCTGCCGGGCCAGATTTGCCACCTGGCGCGCCTTGGTGTTGTGCGGCAGCACCGAAAAACTGACTGCAAAAGGCAGGGCGGCCAAGCGCTTGGCCACTGCCATGCTCTCGCCCAGATCATCAATGATGATCACAAGTCGTGAGGCTCTCGCCGTCCGCACCTCGGGCTCCGGCTCGGGAACCAGGGCAAGCGGCAGAAAAATGTGATGGGTCGGCTCGCCCAGAATGGAGATCTCCAGATCACGCGGATTGTTGTCGACGGTCTGCAGGCTGAAGTCGGTCCCCAATTGATCCAGATTTTTTTTAAGTTCGGCAAGAAAGGGAAAAACTTCGTGACCCAGAGTGATGGTCAGATTCTGATAATAAAATTCCTGACCACGATGACGCCTGACTTCCACGGCCCGATGCCGCATGAGGCTCTCGGATTCGCCCTGGGCCGCCAACCCCATGAGGATGGCCAGGTCGACGCTGCGGACCTTGGCGTCAAAGTCGTCGATAGGGGCTTCGTATACCTGTGCCTGCTTCTTCTGCACCGAGGCATTCCAGACGGGCGCCGGCTCCGGCCGGGGCTTTTTTTGGCTCCGGGCTGCGGGGGCTTCGGAGTCCTTGCGCGCGACCGGCGACTGGACTGTCCCGGATTTGCTGGGCGTGTTTCTGAGCGGCAGATGCATGACCACAAAAAGAGTCAGGCCGGTCAACAGGACAACGCAAATCCAGAGCAGGGATTTGAACAGCGGAAAACCGGACCCTTTGGTCGCGGGCTTCTTCTTTTTTTGTTTTTTAGGAGGCATGGATATGAAAAGACGCGGGACGGCTTCCGCCGTCCCGCAAGATAATGAGAATCAGTTGGTGAGCTGCATGAAGCGCGGCAGGGACTTGACCATGCTCAGGCCGATGCGCAGCTGGTTGTCCTGGGCCAATGCTTCCTTTGCTTCAAGCTCTTCCGGACCCAACTCCACGTCCCCGTTGGGATTGTCCAGATGCTTGGACAGGTTCGCCTCCCGGAAATCACGCGGCTGCGCTGCATCCTCGGGCACAGCCACAAACGGAAGCTCCACGTCGGGGTCGATGCCTGAAGCCTGGATGGATCTGCCGTTTGGCGTGTAGTAAAGGGCGATGGTCAGCTTGACCGCCGAGCCGTCGGACAGGGGCATGATGGTCTGTACGGAACCCTTGCCGAAGGTGCGTTCTCCGATCAGGATGCCCCGCTTGCGGTCCTGCAAAGCTCCGGCCACGATCTCCGAGGCCGAGGCCGAGCCGGAATTGATGAGTACGACCACCGGGCAGGTCACGTCCGTCGATTGCCGGGAAGCCATCTCGTCCTTTCTACTCTTGGGGTTACGCCCCTGGGTATAGACGATGAGTCCATCACGCAAAAAGGTGTCGGTCACGGAAATGGCCTGATTGAGAAGCCCGCCGGGGTTGTTGCGCAGGTCCAGGACAACGCCTTTGAGTTCCTGCTTGGCCGTGTACTCTTGCAATTTTTGGTGCATGTCATCTGTAGTGTTGGCCTTGAAATCGGTCAGCCGCAAATGCACATAGCCGGGTTCGAGTTCCTTGAGCTTGACGCTGATCAGCGGAATCGTACCGCGCACGATGGTCACTTTTTCCGGAGCCTGGGAGTCCTTGTGCAGGATGGTCAGCTCCACGGCCTCTCCCTTGGGGCCGCGAATCTTGGACACGGCGTCCTCAAGGGAAACGTCCAGCGCCGATTCGCCGTTGATCTCAAGAATGATGTCTCCGGCCTTGAGGCCCGCCTTGTCGGCCGGAGTGTCTTCAATGGGGGCAATCACGGTCAGGCGCTTGTCGCGGACTCCGATCTGGATGCCGATCCCTCCGAATTCTCCCTGAAATTCTTCCTGCATCATCTTGAATTTTTCAAGATCGATATATGCGGAATGCGGATCAATGGAATTGAGCATCCCTTCGATGGCCCCGTGGATCAGATCCGTACGGTCGACCTCCTGAACATAGTTTTTTTCGATCAGATCCAGAACCTGGCTGAACTGCTTCAAGGCCTGATAATGATCGGTATCCCGAGCCTGGCTGGACGAGGCCGTGCCGCAAAGGCCGACCAGAAGAATCATCGTGCCAAGAAAATGGCTGAGACGCATGATTTCCTCCCTGAGGGAATGGCGAGAAATTGTTGGAATCACTTAAAAGCGGATACCGTGGTGCAGTCCTGTCCGAAAAAATGCGAACCCACTTTTCACCCCGACTGTAACCATTTTAAAGGATTAATGAC
>Ga0265295_1003856_pt1 | contig 21030 bp, 11 predicted proteins | sample Munlansysbiofilm_FD_192503 | JGI IMG/M metagenome (GOLD analysis project Ga0265295, IMG submission 192503) | Leachate microbial communities from a municipal landfill in Southern Ontario, Canada - Methane capture system biofilm | ecosystem: Engineered > Solid waste > Landfill > Unclassified ... | reverse complement strand
TGCGCCCGACGACTGGTAGGTGGCGGTGCGGCCCCAGGTGCGGCAGGCGAGCGACTGGTAGAGCGATGCCGGCACCATCGCATTCAGGCGCCGGTCGGGCGTATCCACACGGATCGCGTCCAGCCGGTCACGCCAGGCGCGTGTGGCGGCGTCGAGCTCGGCGTCGATCATACCGGGCTCGCGCATGCGGGCGATGAGCGCGTGCGCCTCCTCCACGCTTTCGGTCTGGCCGAGGATGAACGCGATCTCGGCGGTCCCTCCCGGCTCGAGTTCGAGAGGACGCATGAGGGCGCCACAGTTGTCGTGGAAGCGGCCTGACAGCCCGCCGAGGTGGGCCCGCCCCATCGCGGCCGGTGCGGCCGGCGTGCCGTTGCGCCCGATGAACTCGGTGCGGCTGGCAGTATACGAACCGCCCGACACGGTTGACGCCACGAACGCGGGGCGTCCCGGGAAGTCGAGGTTGAACCAGCTGTGCGCCATGAGCGCCTCGGAGGCCTCGTCCCACCAGGTCACCACACGCTGCTGCGCGGCGCTGCGCGAATCGCCGAGGCTCCATTCCACCAGGTGGGTGACGGAGAGCGAGCGGCGCGTGCCCCCTGTGTTCGTGAGCTTCAGCCGTGCGATACGCACGGGCGTGTCGTCGGCGATGAACCAGTCGAGCGTGTGCTCGATGCCGTGGCTGGCGTGCTCGAAGCGGGTGTATCCGCGTCCATGACGGATCACGTGCGTGCCGCCGCTCCGCACAGGCAGCAACGTGGGGCTCCAGAACTCACCCGTGGTCTCGTCCCGCACGTACAGGCACTCGCCGGTGCCATCGGAGACCGGGTCGTTGTTCCAGGTGCTGATGCGGTTCTCATGGCTGTTCTCGGCCCACGTACAACCGATGCCGGCCTCCGATACAAGCGTGCCGAATCGCGGCCGGGCGATCACGTTCACCCAGGGAGCGGGAGTGGTCTCACCGTCCGGCAGCACGATCACGTACTCGTCACGCTCAAGGTCGAAGCCGCCGAGGCCGTTGTCGAACGCGAGCGATGGCCGCTCGAACACGGCGGCGGGATACGCCACGGGCTCGGCCGATGGCACCAGCGCGGGAGGCGGCTCGGGATGATCGGCGCGCCGGTCGAGTTGCAGCTGGAGCGGACCGCGGTCGCCCTCGAGCACCACGCGCGCGGCGCCCTCAAGGAGGTTGAAGACCTCGGGGCGCATCTGATCGGCGGTGCGCAGGAACACGCCCCCGGGGCGGTCCGTCAGCTGCAGGGCATGGCCGGTGCGCAGCAGTGTGCGGAGGCGCCCGTCGAGCTCCGAGGCGTAGCCGGTGGGTCGCGTGTTCAGGATGACCAGGTCGGTCTCGAATCCCTTGCTGCGCCAGTACTGGTGGGCGAGCAGCGCCTGCCGGGCGAGCGGCGTCTGGTCGACCTGCTCGATCTTGAGCAACAGGATCGGGTAGTCACCCGAGATGCCGATCTCCCACAACCCCGAGACCGACAGCCGGTTCTCCACCTCGGTGAGCACCTTGAGGCGCGAGTACGGATCGGTCAGCAGCATCCGCGAAGCGAGCCTGAGGTAGGTGACCGACTCCTCGGGCGTGATGCCGAGGTCCCGCAGCTCGATGCGGCTCGTCGACCACGCGAGGTCGGCGGCGCGCTGTGCGTTGGCGATGTCGTGGTACTTCTCGGCGAGGTACTCCACGCGCTCGCGTGAGTCGGCCGCCCCGGTGATGAACGCGAGCCGCGCGGTCTCACCTGGCGGCACCACGAGCGGCTGCCTGATGGAGCAGATCGGGTCGAGCACCGCCCCGGTGGTGTTGGTAAGACGCCCATCGCCGAAGACCGCCTGCGCGCTCACCGGTGTGTTCAGCCTGCCAAGGAAGGCCGCGCGGTCGGTCTCGTACGACCACGAGCACGCGTCATGAGAGTCACACGCGAGCAGGTGGATTCCCCAGTAGCGCGGTTCCTCCGACGACCGTGGCCGACGGGAGAACAGGAGCGCCGTATGCTCTTCGAGCGGCTCGGTCTCCACGAAGAGGTTGCTATACGCCTTGTGCGCACGGTCCGAACCGCGGGGCGCGAGCGTCACCTCGAGATACGACGTGACCTCGAGAGCGAGGGGCTCGTGACCGTGGTTGGTCACGGTGATGCGCCTGACCTCGACGTCGTCTTCGGGGGAGACGACGATCTCGGTGTGGGTCTCCACGTCGCCGTCCATGCGCCGGAAGTCTGCACGGTCGGCCGAGAACGTGACATGGTAGTCGTCGGGTTCGGCGACCGATGGTTGATAGGCCGCCGACCACACCCGGCCACTCTCCACGTTCTTGAGGTAGAAGAACGAGCCCCAGCAGTCGCGGGTGATGTCCTCGCGGTAGCGCGTGACGGTGCGGTCGCGCCAGCGACTGTAGCCTCCTCCGGCGTTGGTGACCATCACCGAGTACGAGCCGTTGGACAGGAAGTGTGTCGCGGGCACTGGCGTGTTCGCGAGCGGGTACGCGCGCGTGACCGGCGGCGGCACCTCGCGCACCGAGCGCACGAACTCCACCTCTTCGGCACGCGGCTGGGCGACCTGCACACGGCGCGGCACGCGCTCCTGCAGCAGCAGTTCGGCGGAGGTGACGAGCGGGTCGGCGTGGAAGCGGTCCTGCATACGGAAGCCGCACAGCATGTTGCCGAGGGACAGCATGCTCATGCCCTGGTGGTGTGCCATATACGCCTTGACGATCGCGCGCTCTTTGCCGGCTGGCACGCGACCGGGTGTGTAGTCGATCGCCTCGTAGTAGCCGTACCAGCCCTCGCCGCCCTGCCGGGTCAGCGTTTCGAGGTTCGAGAGCGCGTCGCGCGGCGCCACCATGAGCGCGAGCACGGTAGCGTATGGCGCGATGACCACGTCAGCCGAGAGGCCGCGCTTGAGGCCCAGGCCCGGTACACCGAACGCCTGGTACTGGTACGTGAGCTCCACGTCCTTGGCGTTGAACGCCGATTCGGACACGCCCCACGGCACCCCGCGCTGGCGGCCGTACTGGATCTGGCGGCGGACCACGTTGGTGTAGGTGCGGTCGAGCAGCGTCTCGGGCCACGTCTTCATCACCAGCAGCGGCATGAGGTACTCGAACATGCTTGCGCTCCAGCTCACGAGCGCAGCGCCGCCCTCGGTGCGCGTGACCGCCCTGCCGAGGCGGAACCAGTGCTCCTGGGGCACGTCGCCCTTGGCGATCGCGAGGAAGCTCGCCAACCGGCACTCGCTCGCCAGCATGTCGTAGTACGAGTCATCGAGCCGGCCCTCGGCGGTGTTGAAGCCGATCGAGAAGAGGAGCCGGTGCTCATCGAAGAGCATCGCGAAGTCCGTGTGCTCCCACATCTCGCGGGCGATATCGGCCGAAAGACGGAGACGCGCGAGGAGGGTGACAGCCTCGGCACGTGCGCCCCGGATGCCCGCCGCCATGCGGGCCGCCCATGCGGCGTCGGGGCCGCCAGAGTCCGACATCGCATCAAGCGCTTCGAGCGCGTCGCTGAGCCCCTCGGCAAGACCGACCAGGCTCGGCACATGTGCGAGCAGCGGCTGGAGTGCGGGGTCCGGCACACCGCTGTGGGTTCCCGCACCAGCCAGCACGTCACGCGCCCAGGGGGCGTACGTGTCGATGACGCCGAGCGCGTCGTCCACGGCACCGACGACCGCGTCGATCGACCGTGCCGCGTTGGCCACCGCCGCATCTTCGCCCGCCGCGGATGCGATCCGCCCGACCCGATTGTCGAGCGGCGCCGTGAGCGCGCGCAGACCTTCGAGGAGCGCAAGCCACTCCCCGAGGTTGACCGGCGGCGAGTCGAGGGCGATCCTTCGCAGCATCTCTTCGAGCGCGGTGCGCGTCTCAGCGCGATCCTCGGCGACAGAGGCAGGCCCGCGCATCGCCGCGAGGTCTTCCAGTGCGAGCCGTGCGGTATCGCCGATGCCGGCGAGCAGCTGGGTATCGAGTACGGGCCGCTCGGAGACCTCCAGGAGCGCCACTCGCAGTGCCAGCAAGTGGCCCGCGAGGTTGCCCGAGTCGACCGTAGAAACGTACGTGGGCCGCAGGGGCATGAGCGTGGTCGTGTCGTACCAGTTGTAGAAGTGACCGCGGAAGCGCTCCATGCCGGTCATGGTGGTGAGCGTCCGGGAGACGCTCTCGGTGAGCTGCGCCACGGTTTGGTAGCCGAGGTCGTACGCGGTGACGGCCGCGAGCAACTGCAGACCCATGTTCGTGGGGGATGTCCGATGGGCGATCTCACCCTTCGGGTCTTCCTGGAAGTTGTCAGGCGCGAGGTAGTGGTCTTCGGCCGACACGAACGTCTCGAAGAACCGCCACGTCTTCCTCGCGGCTCGCCGCATCACGACCACATCAGCCGGAGTGACCGCGGGCGCGGGCGCCGCGGTGGGCATGCTCGCACGCCATGCGGCCACCGGCGCGTACGCCCACGGCAGAAGGAGCGGGAGGTAAGGCGCCGCGGCTATGGGCCCGTTCACGAGCGCGATGGGCGCCGCGCCCGCTGCGGCGATCGCACTCGCTGCGCCCATTCGGTGTGCGAACGATGCCAGGGTGCCCGCACCGAGGCGGCGTTCGGCCTCGGCGGCTGTCTCCCACTCCAGCATGTCGCGGTGACTGACCGTCATCCGCCACAGTGCGCGCACCGTGGCGTCGGTCATGAGTTGCGCCTGGTGGGGCAGAACGGCGATGTTGAGGAGCGTGCGGGCAACGTCGCGGCGGATGTCGGATAGGAGCGTCCCGCGCTCGCTGCGTGTGTCGGCGGGCGCTCTGCGCAGGAACGAATCCGCCAGGCCGAAGATCAATGGGAACAACAGGATCGCGGCGATGACGCCGAGCCACACCCACGCTGGCGCTGGATACAACACGAAGCCCGTCAGTGCGAGCACCACGGTCGCGAGCGGCGTCAGCGAGCGGCGGAGGTTGTCGGTGATCTTCCACCGGTGCAGTGCCGTGAGCGGATTGCGCTCGCGACCTCCCGGCACAGGCACGCGTGGCAGGAGCCATGGGAGCGTCTGCCAGTCTCCACGCACCCAGCGGTGCAGGCGCGCACAGTGCGAGATGTAGCTCGATGGCTGGTCGTCGTACACCTCGATGTCCGAGGCGAGTCCCGTGCGCAGGTATGAGCCCTCAAGCAGGTCGTGCGAGAGCAGCGTGTTCTCCGGGAAGCGGTTCTCGAGCACCGCGTTGAACACGTCGACCTCGAAGATGCCCTTCCCGGTGAACGATCCTTCGCCGAACACGTCCTGATAGGTGTCGGACACGGCGCCCGCGTACGGATCGACTCCGGTGACGCCGGAGTAGAGCCACGCGAAGAGACTATCCTCGGAGCCCTCCAGCGACATGGCCACACGTGGCTGTATGAGTCCATATCCGTGGCGGACCGTACGCGTGTCAGGGTCGACGACCGCCCGGTTCAGGGGGTGGGCTATGGTGGAGATGAGCTTGCGTGCGCCGTCGCGCGGCAGGATGGTATCCGTGTCGAGCGTGATCACGAAGGTGATGCTCGCGAGGTCGGTCGGGTCTCCGTCAGCGATGGTGAACGACGTGTCGGTGGCGCCGCGGAGCAACCGGCAGAACTCCGTGAGCGCCCCGCGCTTGCGCTCCCACCCCATCCACGTCCGGTCGGCTTCGCTCCAGGTGCGACCCCGCACGAAGAGCGAGAAGGGGTGTTCCCCGCCATGCCCGTATCGCTCATTCAGGACAGCGATACCCGACCGGGCGGCCTCGATCACCGTGGTGTCGGCGCCCGCATGCTGCTCCGGACCACCGCGCAGGTCCGCGAGGATCGCGAAGTGCACATTGGCGTCGCGGTTTGCGAGGTAGCCGACCTCCATGTTGTCCACCACGTGCTGTGCGGCCGCGGGCGAGGTGAGGAGGGCGGTGTAGACCACCATCGTGCGGTGCGCCCGTGCAACCGGTATGCGGTGGTCGATCTTCGCCAGCATCCGGGGCGGCCAGAGCCATGCCGCCAGCCGGTTGGCGAGCGTCACTCCCACGTCCGAAACCGGGATCACGGCGAGCGCGCCCATGAGCACGCCCGCCCAGAGGTTGCCGGTGACCGAGCCGAACAGCCAGCCAACGGCCGCAGCGAGCCCCGCCGTCAGAGCGGCCAGCATTCCCCAGTAGATGGCGCCGCGCGCGGCGAGCGGTCCGCGGTGGAGCAGCTCCCGCAGGCGGGGACGATAGGCCACTGAGCGCTCGAACGCATATCGGCCGTCGCTGATGAGGTGATAGCCGACGTGCCCCCGCAGTGTATCGGCCGGGTCCGACGCGAGCGCCTCCAGGCAGTGGCTGATCACCGCCTCGGCCACACCGACCTCATCCAGCACTCCGCGGTCGGCGAGCTCCTCCACCGTGTGGCGCAGCCGGTCCCTGCTCGCGAAGTCCATGCGTGCGTAGACGCCGGTGGGGTCTTCGCGCAACACCTGCTCGACCACGCTCACGTTCTCGAAGAATTCGCGCCATTCAAGCGCGTCAAGGAAGCGGATGCTCGTGATCGCGTTCGCGATCGAGACCTGGTCAGCCGCCTGATGCTGGTGTTCCTCCATCGTGAGGCGCTCGAGATCGGCTCCGTGGCGGTCGAGCGCGCGCTCGATCCAGTCCGCGAGCGGCTCCAGTCCGACCTCATGCCCGAGCAGCCGCTGCGAAAGGCGCAGCAGGAACGCAGGTGGAGCGTCGAGATGCGCCCGGTCCAGCTCGGCGATGCGCTCAGCGACTTCGGCGGGACCCTTGTCGGCGGCCACGACCAACCGGTCGGCGAATCGCTCGCCCCCCACGATCGCCCGGTGGCTTTCCAGGATGCGAACGGCGAGCCTTCGCAGGTTCTCCACGAGTGTAGCCCGGAGCATGATCGGGACGGCCCACACCTCACCGATCGTGAGCGGGGAGATATCCTGATACGCGTGCATGAACGAGGTGAGCGTCTCCTCATCGATGCGCGAGTCGGTGTGTGCCGCCAGGACGGCCATGGCCTCCATCAGGCGCGGATAGTCGACGAAGGGGCCTTCCGTCAGGCGCCTGAGCTCCGCGCCGTACCGCGCGGGCAGGTCCTCTGTGACGAGCGCGATCTGCTCTTCCACCAGGTAGTAGTTGTCGAGCAGCCACTCCGCCGCAGGAGCCACGGGGATGTCCTCGCGCGCGTCCGAGACCAGCACACCGTAGACGGTTGCGAGCTCAGTCGCGGCGTCTTCCACCAGCGGGAGCACCGGTGTCCGGGCACGCACGGCCCGCTCAGTCCAGCGCTGGCGCCGCGCAAGCGCCCGTGCCGCCGCGGTCAGGCGTTCGGCACCGAGCAACTCGCTTCGGAACGGCTCGTCATCGCGGGGCCGCAGGGTATCGGCTGGAAGGCTGATGGTCGATCACCTCGTGTCGTGCTGCGACGGCAGGATGGCGGGCGCAGGATGGCTGGCATGGCGCACCACTCCTATTGTGCCACGTTCTCGCGGCCGCAACGCGGACGGCACGGCACGGACATTGCTGCTACGATACCCACCTGGGTATTCATTTCGTGATACTACGCGGAGGTCAGATGAAACGCACGCACATGCTCGCGCTGGCAGCCGGAGCCGTCGTGCTCGTTGTGGCGGCAGTGGCACTCTCCTCGGGTGCACCCGCACCGGGGTTGATCGACAACAGCGAGCTGTCGCGACTCCAGAGCGAGGGGGCCCGCATCGTCGATGTGAGAACCGCCGCCGAGTTCGTGGGCGCCCATATCGAGGGCGCCGAGAACGTGCCGGTGAGCGACCTTGCGGCCGTGGCCGCCGACTGGGACCGCACCGCGGCGGTCGTCGTGTACTGTGCGGTGGGTGATCGGAGCGACAGCGCGGCGGGCATACTGCAGTCGATGGGCTTCGAGCGGGTGTATGACCTCGGGGGCGGCATCGTGCAGTGGGACGGTGCGCTTGCCGGGGGCGCGGACAGCGCGCCAGCGGCTGGAGCCCCGGAGGTGGCCACATCAGGGCTGCCGGTCTTCTATGAGTTCTACACAGACTCATGACCAAGCTGCCAGAAGATGGCGCCTGTCGTTGACAGGCTCGCAGCCGAGTACCAGGGCACGGTGGAGTTCCGGATCATCAACGTGGAGACCGATGCCGAGGGCGCCCGGCTCGCAAGCAGCTTCGGTGTCCAGTACGTGCCGTCGTTCGTGCTGTTCGGGAGCGACGGGGCCCGGCAGGACCTGCTCATCGGCGAGATGTCCGAGGAGCAGCTCCGCATCGCACTGGATGCGTTCAAGTGAGCGTGACGGAGTAGAAGTCGCGCGTGCGGGGTACACAATCTATACGACCGCTTCGTTTCCGACCCGGATCGAGGTGATGGCATCGAGCCTGTGACGAGCTGGTTTCACACCAGGGTGGCCGATGAAGGATCCCCCCACTGCGCGCGTGTGTGAGTGACGTCTCAGACATTCCAAGGTTCGGTACGTGTGTTGGTTCCATTCATTCGACGATGCAAGTGCAGGACCGCGTGTGTGGGTCAGGATACCGGGCATAAGCCTCTGTGACCTGCGGGGGTGCGGCCGGGGGGCGGAAGCGTCCGCCAGGCCAAGAGCTCTCAAGGATGGCCCTTTGGAGGGGCGACTCGGGCGGTGCGACAGTCACCCTGGTCTGACAATAGCGGCGGCGGGTGCGCGGGCTACGCGTATCCGCCGCTTCATCTGCGGTGTCTCGTGGCTGCCCCAAGTCGTCGCAGATGCTATACTCTCCGTCTGCCAGCCCCGTGGGGCCGGTATGGGCGAGTGGCGCAACGGGAGCGCACCTGCTTTGCACGCAGGGGGTTGTCGGTTCGAATCCGATCTCGTCCACCAGCTGATGATACGGCCGGTCGTCTCTCACAGACGGCCGGCCGTTCGCATCACACGGACAGGCGTCATGAGCCGCCCGCCTGTTTGGGCGTGGGGAGACAGGGGTAGCCTCTCGGTGGTCGCCGTCTTGTTGCGGCCGGCGGGCCGCGTCCGGATGGGAGATGCGGTGTTCCAGTCCAGGGGTGGGGGTCAATGGGCAGTATCGTCGAGGTGCGTGGTCTGACGAAGCGATTCGACGAACTCGTCGCTGTGAACGACGTGTCGTTCGCCATACAAGAGGGGGAGGTGTATGGCCTCCTCGGCCCGAACGGTGCGGGCAAGACCACCACGATCTCCATGGTGTCGTGTCTGATCGAGCCGACGTCCGGTGCCATCACGGTCGACGGGCACGATTCCGCCCGCGAACCCGGCGCCCTCAAGGCCGCTCTTGGCGTGGTGCCGCAGGAGGTCGCGCTCTACCCGACCCTCACCGCCGCCGAGAACCTCCGGTTCTGGGGCAGCATGTACGGCCTCCGCGGGGACGCGCTCAAGCGCGCTGTCGCGGACGCCCTTGAGCTTGCGGGTCTGGCAGACCGTGCCAAGGAGCGCGTCGAGAAGTACTCAGGCGGTATGAAGCGGCGCATCAACATCGCCGCCGGCATCCTGCACAAGCCGCGAGTGCTCCTGATGGACGAACCCACAGTGGGAATCGACCCTCAGAGCCGTAACCACATCCTCGAGACGGTCAAAGACCTCAACGCCGCCGGGATGACGGTGCTGTACACAAGCCACTACATGGAGGAGGTCGAGTATCTCTGCGACCGCATCGCGATCATGGACCACGGCGTGATCATCGCCGAGGGGACCCTGAACGAACTCCGTGATGTGGTGGGCGGTATGGACGTGGTGGCGGTGAAGGTCGCAGGCGCCACGCCGGAAGTGCTCGAGCGAGTGCGCGCCATCGAGGGCGTGGAGGGCGTGGAGAGCGCCGACGACGCGCTCGAGGTCCTCACGCGCAGCAGCGGATCGATCATGGGGCGGCTTGTATCCACGCTCGAGAGCGAGGGGGCCCACGTGACCTCGGTATCCGTGACGGAGCCGAATCTCGAAAGCGTCTTCTTGCACCTCACCGGCAAGAGCTTGCGGGACTGAGCCATGCGCAACCTCTTCACCATCGCCGCCAAAGACACGCGGATCATGGTGCGCGACCGCGCGGCGCTGCTCGTGATGCTCGCCATGCCGCTCGGCCTGATATTCATCCTCGGCTCCGCACTCGGCAACCTCGGCGAAGGGGATTCCCTCGACGCCGAGGTCGCGATCGTGAACCAGGATGCGGGCGAGACCGGCGAACGCTTTGTTGACGGTCTCACCTCCGCCGAGGAGATAGACGCGGTCTTCAACATCCACGTGCGCGAGGATGCCGATGAGGTCCGGACCGATGTGGAGCGCGGCGACCTCACGGCTGCGCTGATCATCCCCGAGGACCTCACCGAGCGCATAACTCGCGGTGAGCCAGCGCCGCTCGAGGTGCTGCAGGATCCGGGCTCGGCCGTGACCGCCGGTGTCTGGGCCGCCGTGGTGCGCGCGGGTGTGGCGCAGGCGTCGGCGCAGATCGTGGCGGGCCACACGCTCGCCGAAGCCCTCGCCGCGCCGCCCTCGGCCGGACCGCCGCCGGGCGCTGACGCGTCCGGGGCCTCCGCCGGGGTCTCGCATGGCTATCCCGGAGAAGCACAGGAGCTCGAGCTGGATGCTGTTCGCGTGACCGAACTCGAGGTCGAGCTCGAGAAGCAGGTGTCGATGATCTCCTACTACGCGGCGGCGATGTCCGGTATGTTCCTGCTCTTCGGGGGCATGTTCGGCGCCTTCTCGTTCGTGCGTGAGCGCCGCGAGCAGACCCTGGCGCGCATGATCTCCACCCCGTCGAGCACGGCGGTCATCGTGGGCGGCAAGGCGCTCGGCGTGATGTTGATCGGTGCGCTGCAGTTCCTCGTGCTGCTGGTGGGCACCCGGATGCTCTTCCAGGTCGACTGGGGCGCCGATGTGCTCGCGGTCGTACTCGTCGGCTTCGCCGAGGTGCTCGCGGCCGCAGGGCTCGCGATGGCATTGGCCGCCCTCGGCAAGACAGAGCGTGCGATAGGCGGCATCGCACCGGCGTTCATCATGCTGTTCGCGGCGCTCGGCGGTGCGATGATCCCCGCGGAGCAGCTGCCGTCGTGGCTGCTTCCCGCACAGGTGTTCTCACCGGTCTACTGGACGATCGACTCGTTCCTGCAGCTCATGCAGGGCGGCGCGCTTGTCGACGTTGCGCCCAACATCGGTGCGGTCGCGGCGATCGGCATAGCGCTGCTGGGCTTCGGCGCATGGCGGGTGAGGTACGAATGATGCGGAAGATCCTTTCTCTCGCATGGCTCAACGCCGTTCAGCTCGTGCGGAATCCTGCCGAGGTCGTAGGCGTCATCGTGCTGCCACTCGCGCTCACGATGCTCTTCGGCTCGGCGTTCGCAGCCGGGCAGGCGAGCGACATCCGCGTGCTGTTCGTTGACGAGGACGACACCACGTATTCGGCGCAGGTCGGCGAGTTGATCGACGCCGAGGAGTCGCTGCGCATCGAGGACGCGACGCGCGTGGATGCGGAGACCGAGATCGCGGCGGGCGACGCTGGCGTCGCCGTGCTCGTGCCGCGGGGATTCGCTGACGCACTCGAACGCGGCAGCGCAACGATCGAGGTGATGCGCAACCCGAACTCGCAGAACGGGTTCGCGATCGTGTCCGTGGTCCAGGGCATCGCCACGCGCATGTCGGGCAATGCCGCGGCCGCCCGGGTGGTCGCGGCGACCCCCGCGCTCAAGGCCGACTTCGATGACGTCTACCAGACGGCCGACGCCAAGTGGTCGCCCCGGCCGCCGGTATATGCCGAGGCAAGCCAGGTGGTGGCCTCGGAGGTGCGCGGTGACAGCGTGATCGCCGAGGGCACCACGCAGAGTTCGATTGGTTTCACGGTGTGGTTCATCTTGTTCATGACCTTCGGGAGCGCGGGCGGAATCCTTGAGGAGCGTGAGCAGGGTACGCTGCGCCGACTGATGGTGGCGCCGGTGAGCAGGACGACCATCCTTACGGGCAAGGTCGTGGGGACCGTGCTCGCCGCGACGGTGCAGGCACTCATCCTCGTGTTGGTTGGGGCGTTCGGCTTCGGCGTTCCGTGGGGCAACGACCCGCTCGCCGTGGTGATGGTGCTGGGCGCATACATCCTTGCCGGCACGGGACTGGCCGTGATGGTCTCGGCACTTGTGCGCACGCGCGACCAGATGAGCGGCCTGTCGCCCCTGGTCTCCACGGCGCTCGCCATGGTTGGCGGGTGCATGTGGCCGCTCGAGATCGTCTCACCGTTCATGCAGACGGCTGCCAAGCTCACCCCGACGGGTTGGGCGGTCATGGGGCTCACCGACGTCGTGTTCCGCAACCAGGGGGTTGAAGCGGCGATGGTGCCCACGCTCGTACTCCTGGGATTCGCGGGCGTGATGCTGGGCATCGGCGTTAAGATGCTGAAGTTCGAGTAATTCCGCGTTCGGCCGACCGGCCGATAGCGCTTCAGCCCCAGCCGAAGGGTCTGTATGGACACCTGCCCATGTCCGAGATGACAACGACCGGGTCTCACCGCCGGACACCCACGGAGCCTCACCCGCGAACCGCGCTGGCGATCGGCGTCACACTGCTGCTGTGGTCGTCGGCGTTCGCGGCCATCAAAGTGGGCCTGCGGTTCTACTCGCCAGGCGAAGTCGCGCTGCTGCGCTTCGGCACGGCGTCGCTCGTACTGGGGTTCTACGCGCTCGCTACCCGCATGCCGCTACCCGCCCGAGTGGACATGGGGAGGATCGCGCTGGCGGGGTTCCTCGGAATCACCGTCTATCACGTGGCGCTCAACTACGGCGAGCAGACGGTGAGCGCGGGTGCGGCGAGCCTGATCATCGCGGCGGCCCCCGTGTTCACCGCCGGGCTCGCGTCGGTCTTTCTGGGTGAGCGGCTGAGTGCATGGGGGTGGGCCGGGATTGCTGTCGCGTTCGCGGGAGTGGCCATGATCGCGTTCGGCGAAGGTGGCGATGGCATGCGCCTCGAGCCGGGTGCCGCCCTGATCCTGCTTTCGGCGATCGTGACAGCCATTTACTCCATACTCTCCAAGCCGCTCCTCAGCCGATACCGGCCACTGGCGTTCACCACGTACGTGATCTGGGCCGGCACACTCCCCATGCTCGTGTGGGCGCCGGGACTCCTTCTCCGACTGCCGACGGCACCGCTGGACTCCACGTTGTCGGTCGTCTACCTGGGGGTGTTCCCGGCAGCCATCGCGTACCTCTTCTGGTCGTATGCGCTCGCACGTATGTCCGCCTCGGCGCTTTCGACCTTCCTATACCTTGCGCCGGTCTCGGCGATACTCATCGCGTTCGTTTGGATAGGCGAAGTGCCGGCGCCACTCGCCCTGATCGGTGGCGTCGTGGCGATCGCCGGTGTCGCTCTCACGAACACGCTGGGTCGGCGCGTGCTATCGTCGTAGGCGCGACGCGCGAAGGGAGACCCGAAGTGGCAGCACAGACCGTTGGATCCGGCGCGCAGACCGCGGGCGATGACGCCGGGGCGCTGGGCCGTCCGGCGCTGCAGGTCCTGTTCGACACCTTCGCGATCCCTGCCCTGCTCATCGCAGGCGACGGTACCGTTGGAATGCACAACGAGTCCGCCCGGCCGCTGGTGACACCCGCTTCGGACAAGTCGCCCCGCGTGCACCTTCACGACGGCACCGATCTGTGGACGGTCATCAGCGCCCGTGCCGACGAGGCGGACCCGCTGCTCGACCTGCGGTTGAAGCTGCGCATAGTCGACGGTCAGGCCTCGGACATGACGCTGCTGATAGCCCCTGTACGAGCCAGCGGGGGTGCGCCCGGCGGGGCCATAGTCATGGTGCTCGACGCGTTGTCTACCCGGGTACGTGGCCTTGTGGCCGCCGACGCCGGAGCGCCGAGCGGCGGGCTTTCCGCGCTGGTCCAGCGACTCGGTGAGCTGACGGGTGCGGCAAGCGCCTTCGTCATCGAGTCCGGGCGCGGCTTCGGCGCGGAAGCCACCGTTCTCGCCTCGTGGGGCCGCGACGGGAGTGCTCTTCCTCGCGGTCCGTACGATATCCGTGAGACCCCCTCGGATTCGTTCGCCGGGCGCCGGTTCATGTGCGTCCCCGAAGGTCTCGGAGACGCGTACCCCACCGACCGCCTGGTTCGGGACGAGGGGTACGAGGCATACGCGGGCGTTGTGCTCTTTGACGGTGCGCACGAGCAGGTGGGTGTGCTTGGCGCGATGTGGCGCAGGCCGATAGTGGACGTGCCGGCCGTCACGGCCGTCTTCACCATCACGTCGGTGTGGGCGACCCGGCTACTCGGCGACTTGCTTGCGCAGCGTGAGCTGCGGGAGAGCGAGCAGCGGTACAGCGCCGTGTTCGAAGGAAGCGCGGTTCCCATCCTGCTGATCGACCCGGAGACGACCCAGGTCGTGGACGCCAACCCCGCCGCGTGTGAGTTCTACGGGTACTCCCGTGATGAGCTCATGACCATGAGCGCGCTGCAGAGCGACGCGCACTCGGCCGAAATGGTCCGTGCCGAGTTCGAGCGCGCGGCCGCCGGCGCGCGCGTCAGGTTCGCGAGCAAGCACTTCCTCGCCGAGGGCAAGATCCGGGACGTCGAGATCAGCGTTGGGCCCATCAGTGTCGGCGGGCATCCGCTGCTGTACTCGATGATCCACGACATCACCGATCGCAAGCTGATGGAGTCTGAGCTCGAGCGGTCGAAGCGCAATCTCGAGTTCATTGTGGCCCAGCGCACCGAGGACCTTCTGCGCACCAACGCTGAGCTCCAGCAGGCGTCGATGGCGCGCGACATGGTGTTCGCCAGCCTGGCGCGTGAACTCCGCACATCGCTCCAGACCATCACCGGCTTCTCCGATGTCCTTCTGGGCGGCACCGCAGGCGGGCTCAACGACGAGCAACAGCGGCAGGTCGAGATGATCGCCGAGGCCGGACGCGAGCTCTCAGGCTATGCGGCCGCCCTGCTGGAGTCGGGCCGCGTCGAGTCCACTCGCGCCGGTCTTGAACCGGAGGTCTTCGACCTGGTCGGACTGGTGGAGTCCGTGTTGTTCGGACTGTCGTCATTCGCTGAGGAGAAGAGCCTCACGCTCAGGATGGTCGCCAGCGAGCGCCCGGTGGAGATCTGCACCGACCGTTATCTCTGCCAGCAGATTCTGCTCAATCTGCTGTCCAATGCCATCCGTTACACGGAACGCGGCGGCGTTACCGTCACCGTGGAGCGCCTTGATGGTGCGCGCTGTTCGGTCGCCGTGGCGGACACGGGACCGGGTATCGATGCAGGCCGTGTCGAGACACTGTTCCAGGGCCCCGAGGTGCATACGGCGGCAGCCGGTATCGGCCTGCCCTCGAGCATGCGCACGGCGGGTTTCCTCAAGGGGACGATCGAGGTCGACAGCACGCCGGGCAAGGGGTCGGTCTTCACGCTGGTGCTGCCGATGTCGGCCGTGGACGGCTGCGAGCCGCTCGTTACGAGGTGACGCGCGTTACCGGGGGTCGCTCTAGAAGCGAGAGCGCATCGACGGAGCATGCCGAGCGGCAGATGCCGCAGCCGAAACACGCGCTCTCATCGAGCACCGCCACCCCCTGATCGATCAAAGCGAGAGCACCGAACGGGCACCGCTCTACGCACGCGCCACACCCCACGCAGTCCCGATCGTCTACGCGCGCCAGGTACTCGCCCTTCCACATCGTCTGATAGCCAAGCTGAAGGGTGGCCTTCATCGCCATGCAGCCACTCGCCAGGTTGCAGTTGCAGATGGCCGCGATGAACGGCGACTTGAACGTCCACACCGAGTGCATCAGCCCCTCGGACTCCGCGCGTCGCAGGACTCCCATGCCCTGCTCCCGTGTCAGATGCTGGAAGGCCGAGGTATCGGGGCCGTTGGCGTACTCCCGGAACGCCTCGGCGAACAGATCGTCCTGGGGCGTGACCGTCACACCCAGGCAGTAGCCTCGCTCGGGCGTGCCCGCGAAGTGACGGCAGACGCACGGGAGCTGTGTGATCGATGTCGCGAGTCCGAAGATGCGCTCGCACTCCTCGATCGGGACCGGCTGTCCGAAGTGGTCGGCGATCTGGCGGGGACGTGTGAGAGCCGTGAAGGCCGAGCGCAGCGGGCGCGGTGCCATCTTCACGACCTCCAGTAGGGGCACGTTGCGCCGCATGCGCCGGTCGAAGCCTGTGACGAAGTCGACCACGAACTCGCGCAGCGCCGTGTCGTGGGCGAGGTCCGTCGCGTAGTTCTCGGCCTGGAGGTACCACTTCTTCCCGTCACCGTGCTGAACGCAGAACTCGCACATGGCGTCTCCCGGGTCGTCTCCCTGAAGACCCAGTATCGCAGCCGTGGAGCGCTTCTGGCGAGGGGATCACATCGAGAGTGCGGCGATGAACACCAGCAGCACCACGAACACGATGGCCACGTTGGCGCTGATGTCGCGCGCATACCGCTGGATGCGCAAGCGTGTGCGGACCACGGCCTGCTCCTCGAACCGATGTTCCGGCAGCCACTCGGTCCGCTCCTGGGTGAACTCGCTCACAGCCAGCCGCAGGATCTCGAGGGCCCACGCCGCACCGCGTTCGAGCCGGTTGCGGCCACGCGCGTCAGCCGCCCGGATCTCAGCGCGCGTCGGCAATGCGCGCCGTAGTCCACCGAGCGTGTCTGCCGTTCGGCCGAGCGCGACCTGTGCCACCGGGGCTGCTGCCTCCATCATCCGATCGAACCTCTCGGCGCTGAGCAGCGAGTTCACGGCAGCGCCGACCTCACGCGAGATCGACTCACCACGCATGCGCGCCGGGGCCAGTGTCAATGCGGCGGCGGCGATGGGCGCTCGTGCCTTCGCCAGACGGTCGCCCGATGCCGCGAGCAGGGTCACGGCGTGCTCCAGTTCGCCACGTCGGAGACTGTCGGCGAGCACCCCCATACGTTCGTGCATCATCCGTCCTGCTATGTAGCCGGCGATCTCCCGGACGGCGTCGATCGTCCCGGTGTCCGGCGGACCACCCGGTCCTCGTGCGAGCGACTCGGCTCTGATCACCGCGGTCCGCACAGCGTCCTGGCGTTCACGCTCGAGCAGCAGGTACGCCTGTTGCATCAGATGTTGATCGCGCGGAGCGGAGGCGCCGGTCAGAAGCGTCGTGGTCACGAGGCGCCACTGCCTGTCGAGCCGGCCCACCGCGGTGGCGTATGAGGAGCGTGTTCGCCGCAGCAGCAGTGAGGTGGCGCCACGCACCACCTCGTACGTGTGATCGATCGTCCGGCACCCGGCTATCAGTCCGTGCGCCGCCTGCCCGTACCACCAGTCGATGCTGAAGTACCGCGGTGCATGCAGGTGGAACAAGTGGAACTTCATCCCGACGAAGAAGAACGTGAAGCCGAGGGCGAAGGCCGTGACCACGCTCATGATGTCTGGACTCGAAAGGAACGAGTGCCCGAGGTAGTGGTCGAGGATGTCTCCGTGCACACCCCACGTGTGCAGTCCTGGCTGGAATACCCCTCGTATCAGGATCTGCGGGAACCACCCCAGCGCGATGATCGCCGTGGCGAGCACGCCCATGCCGAGGAGCATCCTCGGCGGGGCGTCCTTGACCTCAGGTCCGTACTCCATCTTCGGCTTGCCGAGGAACATCAACCCGATGAGCTTGATGAAGGAGCACGCGGTACCGCCACAGGTGACGATGTAGATCTTCTCGGCGATGCCGAGCGAGGCGAGTTCGTGGTACTCCCACGCCTCCACGATGGCGTGGTGGATGAGGCACTTGCTGACGAAGCCGTTGAACAGCGGCACACCGGTGATGCCGGCCGCGGCGACACACATGAACGCGAACGTGATCGGCATCTTCTTCCAAAGGCCACCCGTGTGGTAGAGGTCGAGCGAGTGCGTTCGGTAGTACACGGCGCCCACGCCGAGGAACAGGCACGCTTTGAACAGCGCGTGGTTCACCACGTGGTACAGGCCGCCCGCCACGCCCATCGCACCGTGCGCGCCCAGGTACCCAGCCGCACCGATGCCGGCGAGGATGAACCCCATCTGACTCACGCTGTGGTAGGCAAGCATGCGCTTGGCGTTCGACTGCTGGAGCGCCAGGAAGACGCCGATGAACATCGTGGCGATGCCGATCCACAGCACCACAAGCCCGAGCTGCTCGGAGAAGTGCCAGAGGCTCTCCTCCACAGTCTCGGCCACCTCGGGGCGGAACAGCGCGGTCACCACGCGGAAGATACCGTACGCGCCGGCCTTGATCATCACGCCGGAGAGCAGTGCGCTCGCCGGCGCCGGCGCCACGGGGTGCGCATCAGGAAGCCACACGTGCACCGGCACCATGCCGGCCTTCACCCCGAAGCCGAGGATGAGCAGGATCGCCGCTGCCCAGCGGAGCATCTCATCGCCGTGCCCCGCGGGCAGCGGCTCGAGCGCGCCGCTCCCGCCAAGCGCGAACGTGAGGAAGATGCCGCCCACGAGCGCAAAGCCGCCGATCACGGTCATCCAGAAGTATTTGGCGGACGCCTTCTTCGCTTCGTCCGTCTCGGTGTGGATGACGAGGAGGAACGCCACGAGCCCGAGCGCCTCGAAGAACAGGTAGAGCGTCACGAGGTCCCCGGCGAGCACCACGCCGAGGTTCGCCGCCAGCACCACGAGTGTGGTTGTGTGGTAGCGGTCGTGCTTCTTCTCGTGCTTCAGGTAGTCGAGTGAGTGGAGCGTTGCCGCGAACCACACGAACGAGGTGAACAGCGCAAAGAGCATCGAGAAGGAGTCCACCGTGAACGTGAGCTCGCCGAGGAGAGCCGGTACCACGCTCTGCACGCGGTGATGCTCGGCGATGAGCGGTATGAGCGCCGCGGCGCCGAGCAGTGTGAGCGCGGTGATGGCCACGACGTAGGCGTTGCGCACGCCCGGCCAGCGCTTTCCGAGCGGGCGTACGAGCGCGGCCGCCACGAGCGGTCCGAGAACCAGAGCGGCGGGCAGTGCGCTCGGCACCACGTGCGCCGCCTCGGTCACCACCGCCACCGCGTGTCCTGCGTCCATCGTCGGCTCCTAATGGAAGAACGCTTCCGCCGCCATGCGTGCAAGTGACACCGGCATCCCGGGCAGCGACGCCCCGATGCCGAGCACGACCGTGAGCGCTGTTGCGACGACCAGCGGGCCGAGCATGCTCGCGGGCGCCTCACGTCCCTCGATCTGCGTGAGGTCATCGGGGGTGAGCGCCGGTTCGCGGAAGTACATGCGATAGACGATCGGCAGCAGATACACCGCAGCCATGAGCGCCCCGCCGAGCAGCACCAGGAGCAGGAGCGGGTCCTCCGTCTCGAGCATGCCCAAGCCGAGGTACCACTTGCTCGTGAATCCCGAGAGCGGCGGTGTGCCGATCATGCCCAGGCAGGCGATCGCGAAGCACGCGGCTGTGACCGGCATCCGCCGCGCCGCCCCGTCGAGTTGACTCACGCTCGAGGCCCCGAGCCGGCGGATGAACAAGCCCGCGCACAGGAAGAGGCCGCCTTTCATGAACGCATGATTGGTGATGTGCACCAGCGCTCCCACGGTGGACTCTGTGCCCAGGAGCGACACGGCCAGGACCACGTACGCCATCTGACTGATGGTGGAGTACGCGAGCCGGCGCTTGAGGTTGTCCTGGTTCACGGCCAGCGCGGCCGCGAACAAGACGGTGAACGACGCGATCCACGTGAGGTATCGCGTCACCGCGAGATCCTGCAACAGTTCGAGGCCGAACACCTGGAACATCATCCTGATGATGCCGAAGCTGCCGGCTGCGACCATCACCCCTGAGAGGACCGCTGAGAATGGGGCCGGGGCCGCCGGGTGCGCGTCGGGCACCCACCCGTGGAGCGGCACGAGAGCCGCCTTGACACCGAAACCCGTGAGGAAACACCAGAAGATCGCGAGAAGCCGTACGCGTTCGATCCCGCCACCAAGGATCCCGCCATTCGTGAACGTCTGTGTGCCCGCCGAGAAGAACGTCAGCACGATCGCAAGCAGGACGAGCGTGCCGCCCACAAGGATGTACACGATGTACTTGGTGCCGGCGGCCATCGCCTCGGGCGTCTCCTCGTGCACCACGAGCGGGTAGGTGAGGATGCTGAAGAGCTCGTAGAAGATGAGGAAGGTGAGCAAGTTGCCCGCGTAGGCGACACCCATCGTCCAGGAGAGGCACAGGATGAAGAAGCCGTAGTACCGGCCGAGCCGGTGTTCTCCCGCCATGTACCCGAAGGAGTACACGAGCGCGAGCACCCACAGCACAGCGACTGTGGCGCCAAAGAGCGCACCCGCGGCGTCAACGCGCAGGTACATCCATATCTGCGGGGTGAGCTGCAGGATGTACGATTCGTACGCCGCGCCTCCGGCGACGCCCATCGCCAGAGCGACCGCAACCACCGCAACGGCGGCCGCGACCACCAGGAGCAGTCCATTGCGCAATCGCACCGACGCCCGCTGCGCTGGCGCCGTGAGCAGGGCACCCACCAACGGCAGCATGAACGCGAGCACCGGAAGGATCGAACGGGTCGCTTCGGTATCCATGCCGACCACCCCTACATCCCAAAGACGAACGTGACAGCGGCCTGGGCGAGTGCGAACGGCATCCCGGGGACCGAGACCGTCATGCCGAGGAGCAGTACATAGGCCGCGCATACGAGCGTTGGGCCGAGCATCGTCCAGTGCGCCTCGCGGACGACGACCTCGTCTCGTGGCGCCTTGAAGAACGCCGTGTAGATGACCGGGAGCCAGTACGCGGCGTTGAGGAGCGCGCTTGCCAGCATCACGAGTGCGTAGATGGTCCGATCGCTCTCGAGTGCACCGAGTGAGAGGTACCACTTGGTCACGAATCCGGCGAACAGCGGGATGCCGATGAAGCTGAGCGCCGCGATCGTGAACGCCCCCATCGTGTAGGGCATGCGGTATCCGATACCGGCGAGCTCGTGCACCGTGGTCTTGCCCGTGGTGCGTTGTATCGAGCCGGCAACGAAGAACATCGTGATCTTGGCGAACGCCTGGTTGGCGATGTGGACGATCGCCGCGGTCGCCGCGAGCGGGGAGAGCAGCGCAGCCCCCAGCACGATATAGGAGAGCTGGCTGATCGTGGAGAACGCGAGCCGTCGCTTGAAGTTGTCC